>Ga0208628_1000015_pt1 | contig 191160 bp, 142 predicted proteins | sample LakWasMet16_LOW5_2_FD_183864 | JGI IMG/M metagenome (GOLD analysis project Ga0208628, IMG submission 183864) | Freshwater sediment methanotrophic microbial communities from Lake Washington under simulated oxygen tension - Sediment Metagenome... | ecosystem: Environmental > Aquatic > Freshwater... | reverse complement strand
AAGCGCCGACCGGAGTACTGGGAAGGAAGGTAGCGGCGTGTCCAACAAGCCGATGGTGCCGACCGCCCCCACTCCACCCGCCGTCAACCCGCCGCGCCCGCTGCGGCGGCACATCGGCCAGCCGTTATGCCGCACGGGTGAACGCCATGGCTGACCTCATGCCGAACGTCTCAGCTGCCGTGGGGGCGATCGTCACGACCATCGTACTGCTCATAATCTTGAGGGCGGTGCGACCGACCGCGGTCGAGGTCGATGGGAAGCGCGTCCTTGAGTACGGCCGCCCGATGAAGATTATTGCTGCCGTCCTCGGGAGCTGCGGGGCTGGACTTTGTGCTGCCGCTCTGCTCGCGCCGACCAAGGATCGCACGATTGCCGTCGCTATGGTCCTAGGTTTCCTACTCTTGACCCTTCCGCTATGTCTGGAGTTCTTCGGTGTGCGCGTGGAGTTCGACGCTGCCAGCATCCGGACGCGATCGCCTTGGCGGCGCAATCGGGAAATCCCATGGTCTGCGGTCAACCGCGTCTGGTTCTCGCAAGCACTGCAATGGTACGTTGTGAAAACCGATGGATTTGGCCGCGTGCGTCTGCACGTCTATCTGAATGGGGTTGAGTCGCTGCTCAGCGAGTTGGAAGCGCGCGGCGTCCCCGTGGTCAGATGAGCCGCTGCGTAAGCCGCTATGCAGACTCGGAGAGCTACGGGCGGGCGGCTAGCAACGAGCAACGCCCAACGGCCGGAGGAGAGCAAGACGCGGTCCACACTCACCGGACAACGAGCAACGAGCGACGGGCATCAGCTGACGGGAGCAGCGACGTGACAGCGGCCAGACCCACGACAAGAGCGACGAGCAGCGACAGACCTGGTCTGCCGCGTCCGCTTGTCGTTGCGACGCCCGAGCAGACTGTACCGTTGGGCGTGCATAACGGCCAGCCGTTGGGTGGCCGGAGGAGCGACGGCCGCAATCGCGGTGACCCCGGCATCAGTTCGGGCGGCCGCGTGTGGGGGGCCTGCGACGGCGCCGTGAGCGCAGCGGACGGCGGCTCATTGCGAGCGGCCGCGGGGACTCTTGGAAGGCACCTTCAACGCGGAGTATGATCTCGCTGCCATGAACCTTCCCGATCTAGTCACCGAGGCGCTCAAACTGTCCGTGACCGAGAGAGCGCGTCTCGCCGAGACCTTGTTGGAGAGCCTGGATGCTCTGTCCGAGGAAGAGCACCGCCATCTCTGGACCGAGGAAGCCGCTCGCCGAGACGCTGAACTCGATTCGGACCCGTCCCGTGGTCGCGCCGCGTCGGAGGTATTTCGCGATGCGCGGGCTCGGCTCCGGTAGTGCTGCCGGTCATCTTTCATGAGTTCGCTCAAGGTGAGTTGAACGAGGCCGCTGCCTACTACGCGCAGGCTCGGCCCGGTCTGGGCGAGGCGTTTATCGTCGAAGTCGAGCAGGCGGTCGCTGCGTTGGCTGCGGCGCCGCACGCGGGGGCGGAGGTTGAGAGCGTTGTTCGGTGGTGGCTCGTCAAGCGGTTCCCTTACAGTGTGCTGTATCGCCTGCACGACGACCAGATTCGTGTTCTTGCGATTGCTCCCCAAAAGCGGCGCCCCTTCTACTGGCAAGGTCGCCGATAACGGCGTTGCCACCCAACAAGCCGATGGTGCCGACCGCTCCCACTTCACCCGCTACCAACCCGCTGTGCCCAATGCGGCGGTAGGCCGGCCCGCCGTTAGACAGATGTGATGAACCTGACTAAAGTCGAGTACGAGTTCTTCGAATTCGAAGAGCCATCCGCGACGACCGGCGAACTGAGACGGCAACTTCGTTTGCACTTCGCGGACGCCCCGACCCTCTTCCTGTCGTGGACTTGGGAACGTCAGCATTGCCTGGATGATCAGCCCTACTCGATTGGCCACAGTACCTGCTCGTGCTACCTGGATGAACCCGCTGCGGTCATAGACGCCTCCGATACAGACCCGTGGTCGCGACACCTCGGGTGTGAGGTGGCAGTGGGTTATCAGCCATCAACATTGCCAGCGTTTGAGTATCAAATCATCGAGGTGCGGTCGGTCGGCGATCCAACTTTCGTGTTTTCGATGGGCGACGACAGAGTCTGGATTTCAGATGCGTCCCCAAATCCGGAGGACGCCGGTGCGGCAATGGCTCTCCTAAATGGGAACACTGCCTAGCGGCCAGTCGTTAGATGGCGAAGGCAACAACAGCGTGTCACTAGACGTCATCGAGGCCGCATTCGCGGCGATGGATCGCAAGCGCATCCCCACGTCGGGCCCACCTGGACTGGGAACCCTGGAGGATCTACGCACTGGCCTCGGTGACTACGGCCTGGCGCTGGCATACGCGGCGCTGTTCAGTCCGAACATCCGCATGAAGGACGGTTGTCCCATGGGGAGCTTCGCATCCGAGAGGGATGAGTTTCCGCTCGACAGGGTTCACGTCGATCTGCTTCACCACTCTGCGGCTCCAGACCGCGACCCCGCGGTCTTCCGAGCGCTGGGAGAAGCGCTCGCTCGGTTTTGGACCTTTCGCCTCACGGCAGCGCACAATCCAGGGTACTTCAGATATCGTGACGACGAGGGGTTCGATGTGGTATACGAGTCGATCTAGCGTCGGCGTAGCGGCGTCCGGCGCATCCAACAAGCCCATGCTGCCGACCGCTGACACCCGGCCCGCTGGCAACCCGATGGACCCAATGCGGCGGCTCACGGGCAGGCCGTTAGCCCGACCGGAGGGGACATGAGCGTGCTGGCGGAGAAGGGGGGCAAGACCTACGTCGTCATGGCGATTCACGCTCCTGGTGACTTCGTCAGCCCGTTCCCGGGCACGTTGTTCCCGTGCATGATCTGGGACCACGACGGTCGCTTCACCGAGGCTCAGCGCGGCGAGGTCGCGAGACAGTTGCTACGGGCAGGTTGCCGATATGCGGTCTGCGGCGGGCGGAACTGCGACGCCTGGCATGGCGCGGTCGACGAAGAGTTCGTACAGCAGCATCTGGATGACCCGGAAGAGACTCTCGACGATTTGCACGTGATGACAACATCGCACGCCGATGAAAGCCCGGACGCCGTTGCGTTCTTCTTCGTATTGAACACGAACTTCGGTAAGCACTGCTTCGAGCGCTACCTCGTGCTGCACGTCGGTGACGGCCAGGCCAAGGAGGAAGTCGATGCCGCAGTGCGAAGGTACGCCCTCAACGAGGACGCAGGCTGACAAGCCCATGGTGCCGACCGCTCCCACCCAACCCACCGTCAACCCGTCGCGCCCGCTGCTGCGCCACGTCGGCAGGCCGTTGGGCAGCCAGGGAAAACCAGATGCCGTTTGAAGACTGGCCCCTGCACGATGCGGTCCTCAAGGAGCTGCGTGTCGATTGGGAGAACAGAACCTGTACCGTGCACGTGCTCGCGTTCGTCGAGCCTCGTCACGATGCCGTGCCTTGTCAGCTCATCTGGCGGGGCCTGCGTAGGCTGATCGTGCCGGCTGAATACCCTTGGGGTCGATCGATATTCATCAATCGTCAGTGGAGCGAGCGCGATGGCTGCTATTCGATCGAGGTGCAATCGGGCGACGTCATGACTATCGAGGCAGATCCGCCGGAGTTCATTCGATGAATGCTCCAGCGCCCGGTCTGAACGGCTGGGTCTCGCGCATCACTTCGACAGGCCCATCCAATGCGCCTCACCCGGAGCGAGGCGGAGGGGCGTGACGCTCACGCTACGATCAACGGTCCGGACCGCATTGAGACGGGGGGCGGGCGCGCCCCTCCGCTTCGCTCCGGGTGAGGCGCATTGGATGGGCCTGTCGAAGTGATGCGCGAGACCGAACGGAGCTTCTCCTGTCGACGTAGGAGGGTGTCGAACGCCGTTGTGTTGGGCAGCGTCGAGACCGCGGAGAGATCGCGTGAGAGCGGACGACCGGCTTCGAGGGAGCTGGAGCGCCGACCGGATGGTCGACCGGAGACCCGATGGGCATTCTCCAGGCTGTAGGCATCTGGGATCAGGACGAGCGCGGCTTCCTCGCCGTCGACCTCATCCACATCTTGCGCCTTGCAGGCCCGAAGGCCCTCTCGTCGCGATGGTGGTGTTCCTCTGTGGAGTGCGTCGGACCTGGCGCCGAAGGACTGCACGCGGTGTCGGACGGGCCCGCGGTCGGAGGCGCGGAACTGCTTGATCTGGCCGAGGGGGTCGATCAGGTGGTCGAGGGCGAGTTCGTTGCCACTTTGGACGCAGACGTCGACCCCTGGCTGGTGGTGCGCGCGATCGACTCGACCGAATACCTCGTGGTCACCGACGACCAGGAGCTCATCCTTCGCATCCGCGCCAGGTACCGAGACGTTCGCGATTCCCCCGGAGATCTGGAGGGCCTTTGACCTCCGATCGATGACACTGCCTTGCGACCGGCACGCCCGCCTGCGGCATCGCCTCGCTCGGCCACGCTCCGGACCGCTCCTCCACCTCCCGACGTCCGGTGCTGCACCTCCGGACGTCCGTAGCCCCCCTCCCGCGCCACCCGTCCGCGCTATCCTCGCGCCCGATGCGTCTCGCCCCCTGCCTCGCGGTGCTGCTCGCCGGTCTCACCCGCCTCGCGCCCGCGGGCGCCCAGCCCGCTACCGCGCCCGCCTCCCCGACGCTTCGCTGGAGCACCGGCGAGCTCAACCCGACGCGCGCCCTCGTCGGCCTCGACGACGACGACGACGACGACGACGGCGTCCCCGACTCGCAGCAGCGCCCCGCGCCCACGGCCGACGACGATCGCGCCATCATCTCCCTGGAGGGCATCCCCACCGGCGCCGTGGCCGTCACCGTGACCGGCGGCCTGCGCGTGCGCGATCCCTCCGGGGCGCTGGTGGAGCGCGCCAACGTGCCCGTGCGCCGCGGCGCCGCGACGGTGGAGCTCGTCGGAGTGGCCGCGAGCGAGCGACCCGACGACGCCTCGGTGGAGCTCGTCGCAGGGGCCCAGCGCTGGAGGGTGGCGGTCACCGTGGCGGCGGTGACGGTGCTCCACGGGGACAACGCTCCCGTGTACGCGCACCGCGACGCGGTGATGATCTCTCGGCAGGTGACCAACGACGAGACGCTGCCGCGCCGCGCCGCGTGGGGAGAGCGCTCGCCCGACATGGAGAACGTCCGCGCGGAGGTGTGGGACCCGACGCCCGGCGCGGAGGCCTCGGTGCGCTGGGAGAGCAGCGGGACGCCCGCGTCCTTCGTGAGCGACCCGACCGCGCTCCGGGCGCGGCTGGCGGAGGTGGCGATGGCGAGGCCCGACGCGGCAGCGCCCTGGCGCTCGGGCTACGTGCGCCTCGTGGGCGACGAGGTCGACCAGCGGGCGCCCGGGGTGGAGGCGCAGACGCTGCGGGTGGCGCTGAGAGACCGGGTGAGGGTGCGCTACCGGCGCGCGGGCGTGGCGGGCGAGGCGACCACGGACGTGCGCGTGGGGAGGCCGGGCCGGGAGGACGGTCCCATGGCGGCGAGGATGGTGCGGGCGAGGGTGCTGGTGCTGCGCGACCGGGCTCAGTCGAGCGGGGGCGTGCCGCTGGTGGGAGGGAGCGAGGCCGCTGCGCTGGACATCGGTCGGCGCCAGGTGGCGATCGCCAACGAGGTGTATGGGCAGTGCGGGGTGACCTGGGGTGATCCCTCGGGGGACGTGGCGAGGGTGGTCGACCCTCCCCCGACGACGATGATCGCCTTCGGAGATGACCACGGGGCGCTCGCCTCCGGGGGCGAGGTGCGGCTGCGGGTGAACGGCGTCGCGATGCCCCCGCTGGTGACGCGCGCGGGCTGGCGCCCCATCGACACGGCGATGGCCATGGGGGCGATGCTACAGGCGCGGGGATTCCGGGCGAGGGTGACGACCAACCCGCGAACGACCTATGGCGCGAGGCCCAGCGCCGACGTGCTGGTGCTCGACCGCGCGGGCCGATGGACCACCCTGTCGCCGGTTCCGGGGGCCGCCCTGAGCACCGACCTGCGCCAGGGCGCGGAGCTGGCGGTGGTGGATTTCAGCGACGGCGTCGACGAGTTCAACAACCAGAACAGCACCTCCGGCACCCTGGAGGAGCGCGCGCTCATCAAGCCGCTCATCGACGACGACGTGACCACGATGGAGATGATCGTGATCAACCGCTTCTCCCGAGGGACGCGCATCGGCGAGGCCTTCGTGCGCGGGGACGGCGGGTCCATCGGCAACGGCTTCCTCATCGACCGGGCGGGCATCGCGGCCGAGCGAGAGGCCTGGACGCAGTCGCACGAGGCCGGGCACATCCTGCTCGACCAGCCCTGGCACCCGGACAACATGGGCCCCGACCGCCCGTGGCTGCTCATGGACGCCGACGCGAGCCTCGGCACCGTCGCGGGCCCCAAGCGCATCTCCACGGAGGAGTGCGCGAGGATCCGCTCCCGCAACGGCCCCGATGCCCCGTCGCCGCTGATGCAGCGCTACGACCTCGGCGCAGCCTCGCCCGATGCGCCGCGCTACACCGCGTGGCCCGCGCAGCCCCGCTACCCGCGCCCCTCGCCTTCGCCCGAGGCGACCGGCGCCGCCGCCGCGACGGCGACCCCCGCGGTGACCGACGCGCCCGCCTCGCAGTACGGCGTGCGCTGGGGCGGTTAGCGCTCCGTCACCAGATCACGCCCACGTTCACGCCCGCTCGAAGCGTGGCGCCCGCCGACTGACCGAGCCCCTGCGCGATCGCCTCGAAGAGCCACGGCACCGATCGCTTGCGGAAGCTGAAGCCCGCCCCGAGCTGGGCGCCCCACGCCGTGCCCGGCGCGCCGTCGTCGTCGAGCGCCGCGATGGGACCGCCCAGCAGGTACCACTGCACGTCGTCGTGGTTGCCGTCGGGCTCCCAGTGGAGAACGAACCCGGCGTGGTGCGCTGCGCCGACGCCCACCACGAAGCTGCGCGCGTACTCGAGGTTGAGCGCGAGGCTGCCGTAGACCGAGGCGCCGTTGCTGGTGCCTCCACGGATCACCCGTCGCACCCCCACGCGAAGCGTCGGAGCGAGCGCGAGCTGCGCCCCGGTGTCCGTCGAGGCGCCGGCCGTCGCGCCGGCGAGGATGCTCACCGTGGGCTGCCAGGTGACGTCGGTGTGCGCGTGGTAGGCGGGCTGGATGCGCGCGGCCTCGGCGAGGGTGATGCCGTTGCGGTCGAGCCAGGCCTGGAGCGCGGGGTCGCCGCGGAGCTGCTCGACGTACGCGAGGTTGTGGTCGCGGGCGACGCGCCGGACGAGCTCACCGTCGCCGGTGGACTCGATGAGCGCAGCCATGGCGCAGCGCGCCCCGCCCTCGTCGACGAAGACCGGGGTCGGGGAGGCGGAGACGCGGTTGAGGGGGAAGCGGCCCCCGGCGATGTAGCGGGCGAGGGCGCGCAGGGCGGCGCGGCGGCGGGCTCGCTGCGGGGCGGTGAGGGCGTCGGTCGGGGCCGAGCGCACCGAGCGCAGGGCGCGGGTGAGGTGCTCGCGGACGCGTCGGCGCTCGGCGGCGGCGGGGCTCATCGCGGCCCCGGAGGGATGACGGTGCTGCCGGGGCGCATCAGCTTCGCGCCGCACGAGCTGGCCGCGCCTCGGAGCTGCATCGCGACGAAGGACCCGGCGATGAGGCCCACCAGCAGGAGAAGCACCAGGCGGATGACGAAGCGGCGGTCGCGCTCGACGGGGAGGAGGGTGGACTCGTCGACGGCTCCGGTGGAGACGACGGGCGGGGTGTCGCTGGGCTCCGAGGGGTCGACCATGGCGCAAAGGGGAATAGGGCATCGGCGCGCGCGGTCAAGCGCTCGCGACCTGTCAGGGGCAGCGCTCCAGCGGGCCGCCGTTGAGCACCACGCGCACGCCGGCGAGCTCCCGATGGCTGCAGCAGTCGTCGAGGTGGGTGATGACGATGCGGTTGCGGCCCGGGGCGATGTAGCGCGCGAGGTCGGTGGTGGTGCCGGTTCCGCCGATCTGCACGTAGGCGCCGGGGTCGGAGACGCCGGCGGGGTGGCGGTCGTTGAACACCGTCACCCGCGCGCCGTCGTCCACGGCGCCCATGGACACCGTGAGGGAGCGCACCACGTAGCTGGCCGACACCTCGAAGAAGGTCTGGAAGTAGGTGAACTCACCGCCGTTGAGGCACTCGCACGAGCGGCCGCAGAGGGCGGAGTCCTGGGAGAAGTCGATGGTGGTCGCGGCGACGGCGGACCAGCCCGCGGCGGCCTCGCCGGGGATGGCGGCGAGCTCGAACTCCGCCGGGTCGCCGTGCGTGGTGAAGCTGCGCCCGAAGCACACGGGACCCATCGTCCGGTTGATCTGCCAGGGCGCCCCGGTGGCCGTGCCCTCGATGCACGCGCGGCACCCCTCGTCGACCACGCCGTCGCAGTTGTTGTCGACCCCGTCGCAGGCCTCCGGCCCGGGGAGCGTCTCGCCCGCGCAGGCGCTCCAGGTGCCGAACTCCCCGGTGCCCGTGCAGGTCTGCGTCCCCCAGGCGCACGCGCCGTGGCCGGGCTGGGCGGGCTCGCCCGAGTAGCAGCGCTGCGTGGCGCCCGGCGCGCATACGCAGCCGTCGTCGACGAGGCCGTTGCAGTCGTCGTCGAGGCGGTTGCCGCAGAACTCCCGGGGCCCGCACCCACGCGGCGCGTCGCTCGACGGCGCGTCGTCCGTCGCGCGGTCGATCGTCGAGGCGTCGGGCGTCGTCCGGTCGGCGCCGCCGAGGTCGAGGCGGGCGACGTCGCGGAGCCCGGCGTCGACGAGGCCCCGGTCGACCGGAGCGCCGAGGTCCTCGGCGGGCTCGAGGACCTCCGAGGCCTCTCCGGCCGAGCAGGCGACGACCGACCCGAGCAGACCCACCACGAGCCACGGCAGCGATCGGAGGTGCATGCGACGAGAGAACGCGCATCGCCCGCGAACGCAACTGGGGCCGCGCTGATCACCGGCGAGCCTCCGGGGCTCTCCGGCTCCGCAACCGCCGGGACGCGCTCCGAGCGCGCGGAGTAGAGTGCGCCGGGTGATGGACGAGAGCAGAGGACGCATCCTGATCGTGGACGACGAGGCCAACGCGCGCGCGGCGCTCTCGGAGATCCTGCGGGAGGAGGGCTACGAGACCGAGACCGCGGCGGACGGTTTCAAGGCGCTGGGAAAGCTCGGGGCGTTCTCTCCCGACCTGATCCTCACGGACCTGAAGATGCCGGGGCTCGACGGCCTCGGGCTCCTGAAGGAGGCGCGCGCCGCGTCGCCCTCGACGGTGCTGGTGGTGATGACCGCCTTCGGCACCATCGACTCCGCGGTCGAGGCCATCAAGCTGGGCGCGGAGAACTACCTCACCAAGCCCCTCGAGCCGGGCAGCCTCATCGCCGTGGTCGAGCGCGCCATGGAGAAGGCGAAGCTCATGGCCGAGGCCGCCGTGCTGCGGGAGCGCCTGCGGGAGCGCAACGCCTTCGGCCACATCGTGGGCGAGCACCCCAGCATGAAGGCGCTGCTGGAGACCGTCGCCCAGGTCGCGCCGTCGCGCTCCAGCGTGCTCATCGTCGGAGAGAGCGGCACCGGCAAGGAGCTCGTCGCGGCCGCCCTCCACCGCGCCTCGACCCGCGCCCAGCAGCCCCTGGTGAGGCTCAACTGCGCGGCGCTCTCCGAGTCGCTGCTGGAGAGCGAGCTCTTCGGCCATGAGCGCGGGGCCTTCACCGGGGCGGTCGGGCGTCGCGAGGGGCGCTTCAAGCAGGCCGACGGAGGGACCCTCTTCCTCGACGAGGTGGGGGAGATCCCCGCGGCGACGCAGGTGAAGCTGCTGCGCTTCCTCCAAGAGCGGGAGTTCGAGCGGGTGGGCGGCAACGAGACCCTCAAGGTCGACGTGCGCGTGGTGGCCGCCACCAACGTCGACCTCGAAGACCGGGTGCGCCGTGGACAATTTCGCGAGGACCTCTTCTATCGGCTCAACGTGATCCGCGTCGACGTGCCGCCGCTGCGCGATCGCCGCACGGACGTGCCGCTGCTCGCGGGCTTCTTCCTGCGTCGCTACGCCCAGGAGAACGGCAAGCGCATCGCCGGGTTCAGCGAGGAGGCGATGCAGCGGCTCATGGCGTGGTCGTGGCCGGGCAACGTGCGCGAGCTGGAGCACGCGGTGGAGCGCGCGGTGGTGCTCTGCCGCGGGGAGCGCATCGAGGTCGAGCAGCTACCCGGGCCGATGACCGTCGGCTCGACGCGCTCGAAGGAGGGCGAGGGGAGGCCGGTGATCCCCGGGTCGAGCATCGCGGAGCTGGAGCGCTACGCCATCCTGGAGACGCTGCGCGCGGTGGGCGGCAGCACCTCGAAGGCGGCGAAGATCCTCGGGGTGTCGGCCCGGAAGATCCAATACAAGCTTCACGAGTACGGGCGCGCGGGCGAAGGGGAGGCCGGGTCGTAGACGCAGCGGACGCCCACCCAGGGCAGCGCCTCGGCGGGCAGCCGGAAGCGTCGCAGCGCGCTGGTGCACTGCGCCCAGGGGAGGCGGGCGTCGCCGCCGCGCACCACGCGCCAGGGGCCGCGCGAGACGCCGCGGGGGTCGTCGTAGACGAAGAGCCCGCCGTCGGTGCGCGGAGGGAGCTCGGCCAGCGAGGCGTCGACGGAGGCGTCGACGGGGACATCGACGGAGGCGTCGAGGGAGGGGATCTCCGGCAGCTCGGGGTAGAAATCCCCAGGGTCGTCGACCCACTCGGCGAGCGAGCCGGCGAGGTCGCGAATACCCTCTGGGGTAAGATCGTCGACGCCCGCGTCGGCCGCTGCGGCGACGGCTCCGTAGGGGTACGGCCGGCTCTGCTCCAGGGCGCCGCCCGCCGCGCGCTGCCACTCGGCCTCGGTGGGCAGGCGTCCGCCGCGGTGGGCGCAGTAGGCCCTCGCGTCGGGCCAGGAGAGGCATCGGGCGGGCGCCGCGTCGGGCACCTCGGCGTCGCAGCGCATGGGGGCGCAGCGGCCCGCGGCGACGCACTCGCGGTAGCGGGCGGCGGAGGCCTCGTCGCGGTCGATGGCGAAGGTGCGCAGCCGCGCGGCGCGGGGGGGGCGTTGCTCGAAGTGGGCCTCGGCGGCGGCGGCGCCGAGGAGCGAGAGGCCCGCCGGGAGGCACCGCCGGTCGGGGCGGATCGCGCCGCACTCGTCGGCGGTGGCGGCGGCGGGAGCGGTGGAGGCGTCGGGGGTGGGGCGGGCGACCTGCGGCTGCGGGGTGCGGGAGGCGCAGCCCAGGAGGCCGAGGAGTCCGAGGGCGATGGGTCTCACGAGCGGTGGCCGTCGGGGGGGAGCGATGGGGCGTTGAGCTCGGCGGCGAAGAGGTCGTCGGGGCGCACCGCGATGGGGGTGCCCGAGGGGAGCGAAGGCACCGGCGGGGCGTTGGCGTAGTCGGGGATGGACCCGACGTCGAGGGCGCGCGAGACCTCCAGCACGGACTCCTCCAGCGAGGCGCTGGCGAGCAGGTCGACGGAGGCGGCGGCGGGCTCCTCGGAGAGCGCGTACTCGAGCAGCGTGCGGATCTCGATGTCGATCTCTCGCGCCCAGAGCGAGCGCATGTAGTTGGCGAGGCGGGTGCGCCGGTAGTTGGGGGCGTAGCCGCGGAGGAAGGTGACGAGGCCGTCGCGAAACTCGCCCGCGGTCTGGTAGCGGTCGCGGCGGCTGCGCGCCATGGCCTTCTCGACGACCTCGGCGAGCCCTTCGGGCACGTGCGGGGCGAGCTCCCGCAGGGGCACCGGCTCGGCGCGGCGCACGGCGTAGATGAGCTCGACCTCGGAGGGAGCCGTGAAGGCGGGAGTGCCGGTGAGCAGCTCGTAGAGCACGCTCCCGGCGGAGAAGACGTCCGACTGGCCGGTGAGCCTGGGGTCGCCCTGGGCCTGCTCGGGGGACATGTAGCGCACCTTGCCCTTGATGATCCCCTGGGCGGTGCGCTCGCGGTCGACGTCGGCCTTGGCGATGCCGAAGTCGATGATCTTCACCGAGCCGTCGTAGCTGACCAGGATGTTCGAGGGGGAGAAGTCCCGGTGCACGAGGCGCAGCGGCTGACCGTCGTGGGTGGTCGCGACGTGAGCGTGCTCCAGGCCGTCGACCGCGCGGGCCATGAGGTAGGCCGCGTCGATGGGGTCGACGGGGCGCTTCCGGTCGGAGGCGCGGTACATGGTCGCCCGGAGGTCCTTGCCGTCCACGTACTCCATGGAGATGAAGTAGCCCTCGTCGGTCTGGAGCAGCTCGTAGATGCGGGCGATGTTGGGGTGCACCAGCAGCAGCGAGAGCCGGTACTCGGCGACCAGCATCCGGACGAAGGCAGGGTCCTCGGCGTACTGCTCGAGGATGCGCTTCATGGCCACGAGGCGCTCGGTGCCGTCGGCGTCGACGACCTTGGCGCGGAAGACGTCCGCCATCCCTCCGCTCGAGACTCGGTCGAGCAGGTGGTAGCGGCCGATGGGGATCGAACGCTTCATCGCAGCAGCACCTCGAGGCGTGGACGCTCCTCGGGCGAGAGGGTACCCGATCCCTGGAAGATGCCTCCTCCCTCCGTCGCGGTCACGGCGAGGCCGCGCCGCCGCAGCCCGTCGGGCCCGAGCGCCCGCGCCAGCGCGGTCACGTCGACCCGCACCGGGACCCGCTGCGGGGGGAGGGTGACCTCCGCCGCAGCGTCGACGGACAGGGCAGGGCGCTGTCCGCGCTCGACGGCGGCGACGGTCCAGGGCTCGTCGACCGCGCGCACCCGGAGCAGGGCGCAGCGGTCGCGGCGCGCGGAGGGTGACGGGACCAGCACCAGGGCGGCGCGGTCGATCACCGGGGCGTCGCCGAGGCCCGTCGCGTCGAAGCGGACGAACACCGGTCCCTCCGAGGCGTCGAAGGACCGCGGTGACCAGGCGATCACCGGGACGACGGTGATGCGCGCCATGGGATCGAGGCCGACGTCGGCCCATCGCACCACGGCGCCCGCGGGGGCGACGGAGCACCGGGGCGCCGCCGCGCAGGCCGACGAGGTCGCGGCGAGCAGCAGCAGGGCGGGGAGCGCGGTCGACCGGTAGGCCATCATCGTCAAAGGGGGAGAGACCGTTACCGCGGGGCCTCCGTTGGGTGGAAGGGAGAACGTTCGTCGAGCCGCTCTCGGGAGCGGTGCTCCGTTGGAGGCCGCCTCCGCCGCGTGCTAGGACCGCCAGCGCTCATCGAGCCACCCACCGGAGGTTGTCGCCCATCATGCGGATCGATCGTGTCGCTGCTTCTGTCGGCCTGGTGATGTTGCTCGGGTGCAACCGCAGCGCGCCCACGCCGGTCGCCCCCGAGCCTCCGGCGCTCGCCCCCGCGACACCCGCGACGCCCCCTCCCGCTCCGCCCTCCGCGCCCTCGGCCGAGGCCAGCGGCCCTCGCGCGGAGATCTCCGAGCCCAGCTTCGTCCTCACCGCCGTCCTCGCTCCTGGCGCGACCCCGGCGGCTCCCGCCGCGCTCACGGTCGAGCTTCGAGGCGCCGGACACTTCCACGTCAACGAGCTGTACCCGGTCAACCTGGAGCTCGACGTGCGCGACGGCTCCACCGAGAAGCCCTCGCTGCGCCGCGCCGACGCCGCGGAGTACACGCAGGCCGTCGCGCGCTTCGCGGTGCCGGTGCAGCGGGCGGGCGCCCGTACGGTCGTGCTTGGCCGGATGCGCTTCGCGGTCTGCTCGGCGGAGAACTGCGTGCCCGAGACCCGCAACTTCGCCGTCGCCATCAACTGACCCTCGGCGGCGCGGGGGCCTTTCTCTCGGCGCCTCGTTGACCGCACGCGGGGCAGTGGTTCTCTTCGGCGCGTGCGGGGAGAACACGACACAGGTTCGCTGGTGCGAGATCCCTGCGCGGTCGCGCTGATCGACCAGCGCGGACGGGTGCGTGACGCCAGCCCGGAGCTCATCCGTCTGCTCGCTCGATCGAGCGTCCATGACCTGATCGGCGAGCCCTTCACGGGCTTCATGCGCGAAGAGCGGGAGAGCCTCGCGGGGTGGTGCGACGCGCTGCTCGCGGGCGACGATCGCGAGCCCACCGAGTGCCACATCGCGCTCCCCGGCGGGTTCGACGTGCCGGTGCGCCTCACGGGCTCCAGGATCGCGGGAGAGGGCGAGCCCGAGGCGCTGGTGTACGTCACCGCGCTGACCCCGGCGGGGCGCGGCGGCGACGAGCCGCTGCATGTGGTGCTCGACCGGCTCCACGACGCGGTCATCGCCTACGACCGCGAGTGGCGGTACTCGTACCTCAACCGTAGCGCGGAGAAGTACATCGGCCTGCCGCGGGAGGCGCTGCTGGGGAAGGTGATGTGGGAGGCCTTTCCGGCGGTCCTCGGCACCGCCGCCGAGGCGCAGTTCCGGCGCGCGGCGGCCAGCGACGGGCCCTCGGAGTTCGAGGTGATCGGGCCCGTCACGGGACGCACCCTCGTGATCCGGGCCTTCCCCTCGGAGGCCGGCCTCGTCTGCTACTACCGGGATATCACCGCTGAGCGCGAGGCCGTGGCGGCGCTGCGCGCGAGCGAGGAGAAGTACCGATCGATCTTCGAGAACTCCCTCGCGGGCATGCTCCTCACCAGGGAGTCCGGGGAGATCCTGGCGGCGAACCCGGCCGCCTGCCAGATGCTCGGCCGCACCGAGCAGGAGCTCTGCGCCGGTGGGCGCGGGGGCGTGGTCGACATGAGCGACCCGAGGGTCGCGGGCTTCCTCTCCGAGAGAGCGCGGAGCGGGAAGGCGCTCGGCGAGCTGAGGCTGCGCCGCAAGGACGGCTCGACCTTCCCCGCGCAGTTCTCCTCAGCGCTCTTCGCGGGGGCGGCGGGGCTTCGCCTCACCAGCCTCTCCTTCGTCGACCTCGGCGAGCGCGAACGCGGCGAGCGGGCGCTCGCGTTCCTCGCTGAAGCGGGGAGGGCGCTCAGCGCCTCGCTCGACTTCGAGGCGACCCTCCAGGCGCTGATGGGGCTCGTCGTGCCGGCGCTCGCCGACTTCTGCGCGGTCGACCTGCTCGAGGGCGCTCAGATACGGAGGGCGGCGGTGAGTCACCGCTCCTCCGAGGCCGAGCCCCTGCTCGCCAGGCTGAGGTCGACGGAGTTCGATCGGGAGACGCCGCCGAGCGTGCTGGAGGTGCTCCGTACGGGCGAGCCCCTGCTGGTGTCCACCATCGACGCCGCCTGGCTGAGCGAGACCGATCGCGTGGGCGCCTTCGGGGAGATCGCCCGGGCGCTGGAGCCGCGGACGGTGATCCTGGTCCCGATGAGCGCGGGAGGCCGCTGCGTCGGGGTGCTGTCGCTGGTGATGGTCGGGGAGGGCCGACCGTACGACCCCTTCGACCTCTCGGTCGCGCGGCGGCTGGCCGAGAACGCCGCGCTCGCGATCGAGAACGCCCGGCACTTCCGCGCCGCCGTCGAGGCGAGGCAGCTGCGCGACGACATGCTCGGCATCGTCTCGCACGACCTTCGCAGCCCCCTCAACGCCATCGAGCTCACCGCCGTGATGGTGGGCCGCCGCTGCCAGGAGGAGCGGCCCTCGATCGAGCGCATCATCCGGGTCATCCGTCACGCCAACCAGCTCATCGAAGACCTGCTGATCGCCTCGCGCGTGGAGGAGGGGCACCTCACGCTCGATCGCCGCCGCGAGCGCGTGGGCGCTCTCTTCGACGAGGTGATCGTGCTGCACTCGGCCCAGGCGGAGGCGGCCTCGGTGCGCCTCGTCGCCACCGTCGGCGAGGCGGTGCCCGAGGTCTACGTCGATCGGCACCGCGTGGTGAGGCTGCTGGGCAACCTCGTCTCCAACGCGCTGAAGTTCACCCCGGCGGGCGGCTCGATCTCCCTCGACGCGCAGGTCGACCGGGAGGGCGAGGTGGTGCTCTCGGTCACCGACACCGGCAGGGGCATCCGCGCCGACGACCTGCCGCGCCTCTTCGATCGCTTCTGGCAGGGCTCGCAGGCGAGGCGCGCCGACGCGGGGCTCGGGCTCGCGATCGTCAAGGGCATCGCCGAGGCGCACGGCGGCAGGGTCACGGTGCAGAGCGAGCTCGGCCGGGGCGCCCGCTTCGAGGTGACGCTCCCCACCCGCAAGTCCTGAGGTACTACGGCGGCGCGGGGGCGGGGCAGCCGAAGGCCGCGACGAGGCGCGACCCGCCGGTGGCAGCGCTCACCCGGTCGCAGGTCGCCCCGTAGAACCTGATCTCCCGATGCGAGGCGTCCGACCAGTCCCAGCCGTCGCGCTGGCCCTCGTCGTGGATGAGGCTCTCTCCGTCGAGGCGGAGGTCGACCAGGGTCGGGTCGGGCGGCGGGGCGTCGAGGGCGAAGCGGCAGTCGGCGATGCCCGAGGTGATCGCGGTGAGCTCCCGCACCAGCTCGTCGGCGGTGTTGGCGGGGTAGAAGCGAGGGGACGCGGGGCGCGCCCGGCCGCCCTCGACGGCCATCGAATCGAGCACCGACGCGTAGGCCTCGGCGCCGTTGAGGCCGAGCACGTAGGTGAAGATCTCCTGCTGGCGAAACAGCCGGATCGTCGAGGTGGTGCGCTCGTCATCGAGGCAGTTGATGGGCGCGAAGGAGTTCATCGTCGGGTCGCACATCGCCGCTCCCCCGGAGCAGCGACAGCTCGACGGCTCGAGCGCGGTGTTGCAGTTGGGCGCGCCGTCCGTCGCCAGGATCAGGTAGCGCCCGCCGTCCCGGTCGGGCTCGTTGACGAACCACCGCCCCGCCACCTCCTCGGCGCCCGCGGTGGGCGTCGGACCGTTGGGGAGGGAGGCGCGCAGCCGGGCCATGATGGCGCCCGCGGCGCCGAAGCGTGGCTCGAGGTCGAGGCTGCTGCGGAGCGCGCACACCGACGCCGCCGTGCGGGGCGCCCCGGGCGCGAGCTCTTGAGGGAAGGTCACGAGCCCGAGGGAGACGTTGCGCTCGATGCGAGGCAGCGCGCGGTCGAGGGCGGCGAGCAGGGCGGTCCACTTGCGGACGCCGTCGAGGGTGTTCTCCACCATGCTCCCGGAGCGGTCGATCACGAGGATGGCGCTGGCCCGGCGGCGGGTGAGGGACATCGCGGTGCCTCCGCAGGACGGCATCTCGCGCAAGGGGATGGCGTCGCGCACCACGCTGACCAGCGACTCGTCGGCGCCGGCGTCGAGGTCGTAGCCCCCCAGCGCCGGGGGCCGAGACCCGCCGGAGCAGCCGAGCGAGATCGCCGCCAGCAGGGCGAGGGCATCCGCGCGAGGCGTCCGAGGGCGCACCATCGGGCGATGATAGCGGCCGCGCGGTCAGCGGGCGATGAAGGGGCTGCTGTTGTGGGCGAAGAGCGCCCAGCTGAAGAGGGCGTGCGAGAGGATCGACGGGGCGAGGCGGCCGCGGAAGCGGTACATGGCGCCCCAGAGCAGGCCGCAGGGGAGGGCGAGCAGGGCGGGCGCGGCGTTGAGGGTGCCGAGCTGCGCGAGGGCGTAGAGCCCCGACGCGAGGAGCCAGCCCCGGGTGGAGCCGAAGCGCTCGGAGAGGCCCTGCTGCACGCCGCCGCGCCAGGCGAGCTCCTCCAGCGCGGCGATGGCGAGGACGAAGGCGACGCGGGCGCTGCCCTGGATCGCCGACGAGCGACCCATGGCGGCGCAGGCGCGCTCCCGCAGCCACTCGGTGGCGGCCTGGAAGCCGTGGGCGTCGGCGCGCCCGACCCACGCGCCGTCAGGGGTGAAGTAGCGGAGCTCGGGGATGGGCGCGAGCACCCGGGTGACGAGGAGCCACACCAGGCCGAAGAGCAGCATGGCGGGGAGCAGCCCGAGGGTTGCGTCGCCGCTGCGGGGCGCCAGCGCGGCCTTGAGCTGACCGTCCTGCGCGAGCTCCCAGGCAGCCAGCGACGCGGCGGCGCCGTAGCCGAGGACCAGGGAGTACCAGAGCGACGTTCCGCCGAGGCGCCACGCGAGGGCGGGGAGCACGGCGCAGAGCGCGAGGAGGATCCAGCGCGAGGGGGTCATGACGGCTCGGCCGCTCAGCGGCAGTTGTTGATGGCGCCGGGGGTGGCGTTGAGGGCGGCGATGCTCCCGTCGACCTGGGCGGGCGCGGCGGTGACGCGCCAGGTGGTCATCAGTGCTTCGCTGGTCTCGTCATGGCCGCCGAGGCCGTTGCCGCCGGTGCGGCGCTCGGTCCCCTCGGCGTAGTTGCAGCGCACCGCGGCGGCGCCGTTGGCCGGGGCGGCGACGCGCTGCTGCGACGCGGCGGCCGTGTCGGGCAGGAAGGTCGCCGAGCCGCCGGCGGCGAGGGTGATCGACGTGGTGGTCTTGTCGACCTGGGCGTTGGTCGCGCTGGGCGTGCCCCAGAACACGTAGTCGAGGTCGACCGGGAGCGCGGCGCTGCCATCCCACTGGAAGAGCACCACCGGCTCGGTGGAGTTGGTCAGGCCCGCGCTGGTGCCGATGGTGTTGGTCGCGTGGCCCGTCGTGCGCATCGGGAGCGCCGCGGCGCAGCTGCCGAGGGTGACCCCGGCGTCGCCCGTGGCGCCCCCGAGGTAGTAGTTCGGGCAGACGCCCGCGATGCCGCTGAAGAGCGGGAGGTTGCCCTTCAGCGAGACGACCGCGTAGGCGCCCGGGGCGAGCGTGGCGCCCGCGGGGAAGCGCGCGACGAAGTCCGACGAGCCGAGCGAGGCGAGCGTCCGTCCGCCCGTGAAGGTGCACCCGCGGCCGAGGAAGCAGGCGTAGTCGTGGAAGTCGCTGAGGTAGACGTTCGAGAGGTCGATGGCCGCCGCGGTCGGGTTGTGGATCTCCACGTACTCGCCTTCGTCGGGGCCGACGACCACCTCGGTGATGAGCAGGTGCGTGCCGCAGCCCGACTCGTCGACGACGCCGTCGCAATCATCGTCCATGCCGTTGCAGGTCTCGGTGACCGGGGTGCACGACGCGGCATCGACCGCGCCCGCGTCCGTGGGACCCGCGTCGAGAGCGCCCGCGTCCGTGGGACCCGCGTCGACCACGCCCGCGTCGACAGGGCCGCTGTCGGTGGCGACGGGGACGTCCGTGGCGACGGGAACGTCCGTGGCGACGGGAACGTCCGTGGCGACGGGAACGTCCGTGGCGACGGGGACGTCCGTGGCGACGGGGACGTCCGTGGCAACGGGGACGTCCGTGGCGACCGGGACGTCCGTGGCGACCGGGACGTCGCTCGCGTCGGGCCGGTCGGCGGGCGAGCCGAGGTCCGTCGGGGTGGCGGCGTCGAAGACCGTTCCGACGGCGGTCGGGCCGTCGTTGCAGCCGACGAGGAGCAGACCGATCACGAGGAGGCGGGCGTTCTTGATCATTGGAAGAAATGGTCCTTTCGACGGATGCGGGGAGGATAGCGGCCCGGATACGCCAGATCAGGGAGGGGAGTCCAATGGAGGGGCTGTGACGCGCAGTGGCGGCGACGCCGGGAGGTCGAGCACATCGACCAGCAGGCCCCGCGCCCAGCGTCGTCCCAGCAGCAGCGGGACGGTGGTCAGCACCGCGGCCATCAGCCACGGAGCGTCCGTCGCGAGGAGGGCGCGCGCCGTGAGCTCCCCCATGCCGTCGAGCCCCAGCGGGAGCTCCACCACAAGCGAGGCCAGCAGCACGAAGGGTCCGGCGAAGCCCAGCGGCGCCAGCAGCGACGCGAGCCCGATGCGCGCCCCGTGGCGGAGCACCTCTCGCACCCCGGGGCGCATCCGCTCGGCCACCCAGCTCTCGGCCTCGAGCCTCACGAGCTGCGTCGCGCTCGCCGCCTTCGGGCGCTGGAGAAACCACCCCACGCCCGCGGCGATCACCACGGCGCACGCGAGCGCCCGCGCCCACTGCCCGTGCCCGAGCACCAGCGCGAGGTCGCCCCGCAGCGTCGGGGTCGGCGAGCACGCCCGGAGCAGCAGCAGCCACAGCAGGACGAAGGCCACCAGGCCCGGAGCCAGCGCCCCCGAGAGGTCGAGCAGCTTGGGCCGGAGGCGGCGGCGGCGCAGCATGGGCCCGCCCCCGAAGGCGATCGCGATGGCGGTGCCGATCAGGCCCCCGAGGCCCGAGGAGAGCGTGCTCACCGGCAGCCGCCAGCGAAGCTCGATGGCCACCGGGCGGTGCGTGAGGCGGCTGAAGCCCCAGCGGCCGCGCATCGCCCGCTCGACCCAGCGGCCGTAGCGCGTCTCGAAGAAGCGGGCCGTCGCGCGGCGCTCCTCGGTGAGCGTCTCGAACTCCAGCCGCTCGGCGAACCAGAACGCCTGCCACGCCGCGGTGACGCGCTGCACCTCGCCGGGGGCGGAGCCCGGGTCGGCGCGCACCGGGATCCTGGTGAGGGCGGAGAGCAGCCCGGTGAGGCGGGCCTGCTCGTCGCGCCCCGAGCTGGTGGCGAGGACGTTCTGGATGCCCGGGAGCGCGAAGGTTCCGAGCTGGAGCAGGCGACCGAAGGCGTTGGTGCGGTCGTGGGCTCCCACGCGCTGCGCCTGGCGGGTCGCGTAGCTCAGTCGGAAATCGAGCCCTCGCGAGGCCTGGAAGCGCGCCCACCAGACCCTGGCGCGGGCCTCCGGGTCACCGGCGAGCGGGTCCGGGGCGCGCTCCGAGCCGGTGAGCGACTGCGACCACGACGCGATGAGCGAGAGGGCCTCGCGGCGCGCTGCGGGGGTGAGCTGATCGAGGCGGGCGAGGATGGTCGGCAGCGTGGCGGACCCGCGACGGTCGAGGCGCGCCCGGGCGGCGGCGCGGGTGGAGGGCCCGTCGAGCTGCGCGAGGTCGGCGGCGGTGCGGCGGTCGGCGTCGAGCACCGTGGGGTTCCAGAAGAGCGGGAGGTCGGCGCCGATGGCGTGGTCCCGGGTGAAGCCAAAGAGGTGGGCGTAGATGGCCGTGCCCTGCCAGTCGCGGTCGCCGACGGCGTCGAGCAGCGCGAAGCCCACCGCGGACACCAGCACGAGCGAGGCGAGGGTGATGGACGCCTCTCGGATGAACAACCGCAGCACGCGTCACGACCTCGGCGCGCACTCTAGCAAAGGCCTCGCGCCGCGGGCCCGCACTTCGCCCTTCGTGCTAAGGCCCGCGCAGCCCACCGATGGACCTCGCCGTCTACGTTCACTTCCCCTGGTGCCTGCAGCGCTGCCCGTACTGCGACTTCGCGACGGAGGCGATCAACCCCGCGCGCATCCCGCACGCGCGCTACGCCGACGCCGTGGTGCGCGAGCTCTCGCTCCGGCTCGACGCGCTCCCTCCCGGGGCCCGCGCCCGCACCCTCTTCTTCGGCGGCGGCACCCCGAGCCTCTGGAACCCCACGGACCTCGGCCGCGTCGTCGCCGCCGTCGCCCGCCGCGGCGAGCTCGACGAGGTTACCGTGGAGTGTAATCCCACCTCCCTCGACGACGACCGCTGCGCCCGCTGGAAGGACGTCGGCGTCGATCGGGTCTCCATCGGGGTGCAGTCCCTGCGAGACGAGCACCTGCGCTACCTCGGCCGGCTCCACGACGCGGACGGTGCGGCGCGCGCGGTGCGGACGGCGGTGCGCGCCGGGGGTCTGCGGGTGTCGGCGGACGTGATGTTCGGCATGGCCGAGCAGTCCATCGACGCGCTCACGGAGGACCTCTCGGCGCTGCTGGGCGACGGCGTCGAGCACCTGTCGTGCTACGCGCTCACCATCGAGTCGGGCACCCGCTTCGGGGAGCTCGCCCGCAAGGGCCGCCTCCCGCGGCTCGAGGACGACCGGGTGGCGACGATGTACGAGGCCGTCGAGCGGGCCTGCGAGGGCGCCGGGCTCGGGCACTACGAGGTGTCCAACTACGCGCGCCCCGGGGCGACGAGCCGGCACAACGAGGCCTACTGGAGCGGCGAGTGGTACCTGGGCCTCGGGGCCGGGGCGGTGGGCTGCACGGCGGTGCCGACGGACGGTCGCGCGGGCGAGCGGTGGCGCAACCAGGCCGACGCGGCGGCGTACTGCGACGCCCTGGAGCGAGGGGAGCTGCCGCCGGGGGAGACCGAGGCGATCGCGCCGGAGGTGCGGGTGCAGGAGGGGCTGATGCTGGGGCTGCGCACCGCCGCGGGGGTCGACCTCGCGACGCTCTCGGCGCGCACGGGCGTCGACCCGAGGGCGGGGCGCGAGGCGGCGGTGGCGAGGGAGGTCTCCCGCGGAAACCTCATCGACGAGGGCGCGCGGTGGTCGATCCCGCGAGCGCGCTGGCTGCTCGCAGACGACATCGTGGCCCGGCTCTTCTAGATCTCCGCGGGGTGGGCGACCGGGAGGCGCAGCACCACGCGGGTGCCCTCGCAGTCGCTCTTCTCGAGCGCGAGGGCGCCGCCCTGGTTCTCGACGAGGGCGCGGGCGGTGATGAGCCCGAGGCCGAGGCTGCCGGGGTTGCCGCTGACGAGCGGCTCGAAGAGGCGGCTCCGCACGTCGTCGGGGATGCCCTTGCCGGTGTCGGCCACGGCGAAGAAGACCGCGTCTCCTTCGGCGCGGGCGCTCAGGGTGAGCGTGCCGCCGCTGGCCATGGACTGGAGGGCGTTCTTTACCAGCTTCTGTAAAGCGCGCTGGAGCTGCGCGGGGTCGACGAACACCTTCGGCAGCGGAGGGCACTCGATGCGGGTGGTGACGTTGGCCGGGAGCTCCAGGCCGCTGAGGGCGATCTCCATCAGCAGGTCGACCGGGACCACCCGGCGCTGCGCCGAGGAGACGCGGGCGTAGTCGACGAGGTCGGTGATGATCTGGTTGGCGCGGGCGACCTCGTCCTGGATGATGGCGAGCGCGCGGCGCAGGTCTTCGTCCATCGTGGGGATGGCGAGCTGGACGAGGTAGGCGGCGTTCTTGATCGACCCGAGCGGGTTGCGGATCTGGTGCGCGAGGGTGCCGGCGAAGAGTCCGATGACCGCGAGGCGCTCCCGGCGCACGAGCTCGGTCTGCGCCTCGAGCAGGTCGGTGGTGCGCTCCTGCACCCGCAGCTCGAGCGCGCTGGTGACCTCCCGCAGCGCCTCCTCGGCGCGCTTGAGGGGGGTGATGTCGTGGATGATCCCGACGAGGTGCGTGATGACGCCGCTCGCGTCCCGGAGCGGAACCTTCGAGGTTGACAGCGTGTGCCGGTGGCCCTGCTTGTCGGTGATGGGCTCCTCGGTGATCTCCACCCGCTGCCCGAGGGTGAACATCTCGACGTCCTTCTCGCGAAACCAGTCCGCCTGCTCCTTCGGGAAGAAGTCGTAGTCGGTGTGGCCCAGCATCTCCGCCCGGGAAATGCCCAGCATCGCCTCCATCGCGCGGTTGAGGAGCACGAAGCGAAACTCCCGATCCTTCACGAAGATCGGGTGGGCGATGTGGTCGATGACCTCCGAGAGGAACTCCTTGTCCAGCTCCGGCGGAATCGACATCGCTCTCGCGTCAACGGCGTTCATCGCGGCAGATGGTCCTCTCTCGGCGGCGAAGGCCACGGGTCAGCGCCAGCGCGAGCATAGCCGCAAGCGGGGCGCCCCGGGCAGGTCCAGTGCTGCCGACCGCGCATCCGCAGCCCCCCTCCGGGCTCAGGGGTGCGAGGCCCGCGTCGAGCGAGGCGTCGGCGCCGGCGTCCAGGCCCGCGTCACCCGGAGTTCCCGCATCGGGGAGCGTCGGGACGGCGCACTCTCCCCGCTCGCAGCGCGTTCCGCGGGCGCAGTCGCGGTCGTCGAGGCAGGCGACGCAGCGCGAGGCCGCGAAGTCGCAGCGGGGCGTCGGGAGGGCGCACCGTCGGCAGTCGCGGGTGCAGGGCAGCGCCCCGGAGGGGTAGAGGTCCGAGGTGGGGAAGAGCCGGAACCCGCCCGCCGTGAGCTCCCCGTCGGGGTGCTCTCCCTCGGCGACGTACCAGTCGATGAGCGCGCCGCCGATGCTGTCGAACCAGTCGAGCTGGAAGGGGTAGAGCCCCGGGGCCTCGAAGCGCAGCACGCGACGGTCGACGCGGGGCGCCGTCCCGTCGTGGTAGGCGAAGACCGGCACCGGGCCGACGTCGAAGGCCATGCCGTCGTCGTGGCCCCAGGCGAAGGTGTACGTCCCGGCCGAGCGCACCGCGAACCACCCTCGCAGCCGGAGCACCGCGCCGCCGTTGGTGGAGTAGCGCCCCGAGGGAAGACCCGGGAGCGGACGGCACGGCTGCCGCTGCTCGGAGAGCGGATCCTGGAAGGGGAGGCACATGGTGGTGGGCGCGCTGCGACCGAGCGAGTCGACGGTGGTGCCGTTGGTGAAGTCGACCTGAGGGAGCAGCCCGCACCACGACTCGAAGGCGGGGGTGAGGGAGGTGCCGGCGAGGATGTCCCGCGCGTGCGACAGGGTGTAGGGCGAGCCCCGGAAGAACCCGAGGACGAACATCGCCTGCGCGCCGGTCCCGGGCGCCGTGGGGACGCTGCCCTCGGAGAGCGCCGCGGGGATCTCCATCGGCTGCGCGCGCGCCGCCCAGGGCATCGCGTACAGCGCCGCCGCGATCATCAAGCTGGCTCGACTCGCTCGCACGGCCGCGCAGGGTATCAGAACGCCGCCGCGCGCTTTACCGTCCGTGTAACCGTCGGAAGCGCACCCGCAGGTCGCCCCCTGCCAGCGGGCGCCAGCCGCCGTAGCGGGCGCAGCGGCCGGCGTCGTTGGCGAGCTCGAAGCGCCAGCGGGTGCTGCCCGGGGGAGAGGCCTCGACGGCGATCTCCCTCGCCACGGCCATCACCGAGCGGTCGAGCGAGGCCACGCCGGAGCTGCGCAGCAGCGAGATGGAGGCCTGGCCCGCGTCGCTGTCGGTGATGGCGAGGTCGACCAGGAGCGCGCGGTACGACGAGCACGCGGGCGTCCCCGGGCCGAAGCTCGCGGAGGTGAAGGAGCTTGCGTGCACCGCGTCGAGCTCGCTCGCGGCGGAGCGGGCGCCCGGCGACTCGGTGGGGTTGAAGCGCGGCAGGTCGATGGAGGGGGCGCGCCCGACCTCGGGCTCCAGCGCGGGGACGGAGATGCGGCTGGCGATCTCCTCGGCCATGCGGGTGGTGAGCACCCGGCCCGCGCGCGCGGTGCCGGGCGCGTCCATGTGGTCGTTGGCGTGCAGCCCCTCGACGATGGGAGCGAGCGCGATGGCGCGGATCTCCTGCGTGCGCTGCTCGGCGGTGGGCTGCGCCCCGGCCATGCGGAGCGAGAGGTCGCGCGCTCCGGAGAGCAGGGCCGTGGCGCGGAGGTTCGTCGGCACCGGGGTCAAGCCCGCGTCGGCGCTCGGAGGCTCGATCGGCGAAGGCACCGGGAAGGCGTCCGCGCCGCCCTCCGCGGTGAGGATCGTCGTGGTGCTGGTCGCCACCGCCACCGAAGGCACCACGCGCGCCGCGGGCGACGGAGGCGCAGGCGCCCGCACGACGGTCGGCGGCGGCGGCACCGGAGGCGGTGGAACCGGTGGAGCCACGGGAGGCGGCGGAGGCGGGGTGAGGTCGAGGTCGACGGTGGCCGAGCGGGCTCGGGTGAGCGCGCGATCGGGGGGGACGCGCACCCTGCTGGCGAGCAGCACCATCCCGGCGTGCAGGACGATCGAGACAGCGACGGCGAGCCAGGGAGAGCGCACGCCGGGGGGTAACCATTGATGAAGCAGGATTGTTCTCCCACCGGTTGCGCCGGGAGCGTCGGAGGGGACCTGCTTTACCTCGCGTTGGGCATCTGGCACTAACGCCGCCCGTGCGAAAGCGACTCCTCCCAGTGCTGCTCGGCCTCGCATCGGCGTGCGCCCAGGGCACGCTCGACGACGTGCCCTCGGACGTCCCGCTCGAAGCCGCGGCCGACGCTCCCGTCGAGGCCGCGGTCGACGTCCCGCCCGCGGTCGATGTCCCGCCCTCGATCGACGTCCCGCCCTCGATCGACGTGCCCACCGAGCTGACCGACGACGTCCCCCGGGCGATGGACTCGGGCGTCGACGTTCGCGCTCCGGAGGACGCAGGCTCCGACGTACCCGTCGCGGTGGACGTGGGCGTCGATGTGCCTGTCGTCCCGACCGACACCGGCTGGGGCCCCACCGGCTATCGCGTGGTGCGCAACGACCCCGCGGGTCGCTGGGTCGACGCGTGCGCGCAGCCGGGCCACCAGACGGTGCTGTCCGACGTGGACGACGGCAGCTTCCGCACGGCGCTGCCCTTCCCCTTCCGGTACTGGGGACAGCCCGTGGCCGAAGGCGCCGCGGTGCTGGTGAGCCCCAACGGCTACCTCACCTTCCAGCCCTCCGCTCCGACGCCCGCCAACGGGATCATCCCCAACCGCCTCGACGGCGTCGACGCCGTGATCGCGGTGCAGTGGCGCGACCTGCGCACCCGCTCGGCGGGCGTGTGCCTCGCTGTGCTGGGCAACCCCGGCGCCCGCCAGTGGGTCATCCAGTGGAGCGACGCGCGCTACTTCACCAGCATCTTCGGCCACCTCAACTTCGAGGTGGTGCTCAACGAGTCGAGCGACGCCATCGACCTCAACTACGGCTCGATGACGCTCTCCGAGCCCTCGACCGTGGCGCTCGAGAGCTGGGACGGCTCCCGCTCCTCGGTGCCCTTCACCATCCCGCAACCCATCGTGTTCTCCAACACCCGGGCCCGCTTCCTCCCGCAGTAGAGCGGGCTCAGCCCTGCACCCGGCTCCAGGCCTCGATCACCCGCGCGGTGGCCTCCGCCGAGGTCAGCCCCAGCGCGGAGAGGTGCCCCATCTTCCGACCCGGCCGGGCGACCCGCTTGCCGTAGAGGTGCAGCCGCACGCCGGGGATCTCCAGCGCCCGCTCGAAGCGCGGCGGCTGGTCGCCCACCCAGAGGTCGCCGAGGAGGTTGTGGATCGCCGCGGGCCTCACCACCTCCGTCGACCCGAGCGGCAGGTCGCACACCGCGCGCACCGCCTGCTCGAACTGGCTGGTCACGCAGCCGACCTCCGTCGCGTGGAAGCTGTTGTGCGGCCTCGGCGCCAGCTCGTTCACCCGAAGCACGCCCCCCGCCGTCAGGAACAGCTCCACCACCAGCAGCCCCTCGACGCGCATCTCCTCGGCGATGCCGCGCGCGATCTGCGCCGCCTCGTTCAATACCTTCTCGGGTAATCCCGCGGGGATCACCGACCACGTCAGCACCCCGTGGTCATGGTGGTTCTGCGCCACCGGGTGCACCGCCACCTTGCCCGACGGGGTGCGCGCGACCAGCACCGAGAGCTCGGCCTCGAGCGCCGCCGCGCGCTCCACCACGCAGGGCGTCGACCCCAGCGAGGCCCACACCGTCCCGGCCTCGGCGGCGTCGCTCATCCGGGCCTGCCCCCGGCCGTCGTAGCCCCCGGTGCACGACTTCACGAAGCTCTTCGGCCCGAGCTCGGCGACGGCGGCGACCAGCTCTTCGACGCTCGCCACGCGGCGCCAGTCCACCGTAGGGAAGCCGTGGTCGCTCAGCCATTTGCGCTGGCGCCCACGGTCCTGCACCACCGAGAGCACGTCGCTCCCCGGGCGCACCGGCGCGTAGCGGCGCACCGCGGCCATGCTCTCCGGGGCGATCTTCTCGATCTCCAGCGTGACCACCGCGCAGTGGCGCGCGAGGTCGGCCGCGGCGAAGTCGTCGTCGAAGGCCGCGGTGAGGCAGCGCTCCACCACGAAGCGCGCCGCGCACGACGGGTCGGGGTCGAGCACGTGCACCTTGTAGCCGAGCGGCCTCGCGGCCATGGCCGTCATGCGACCGAGCTGTCCCCCGCCGAGGATGCCGATGGTCGCTCCGGGGAGGATGACGCTCATCCCAGCACCCGCTTGGCCATCACTTCGCCGGTGCGCTGCTCTCGCCACGCCCGGAGCCGCTCTCGCACCGCCCGGTCGCGCACCCCGAGGATGCTCGCCGCCAGCAGCGCCGCGTTGGCCGCGCCCGGCTTGCCGATGGCCAGCGTGGCGACGGGAACCCCTTTGGGCATCTGCACGATGCTGAGCAGCGAGTCGACGCCGTTGAGCAGCGTCGCCGGGATGGGCACGCCCAGCACCGGCAGCACGGTCTTCGCGGCGACCATCCCCGGGAGGTGGGCGGCTCCGCCAGCGCCCGCGATGATCACCTCCAGGCCCCGCGACTCCGCCGTCGAGGCGTACTCGAACATCCAGTCGGGCGTGCGGTGCGCGGACACCACCATCACCTCATGGGCGATCTCCAGCTCGGTCAGGATCTCCCTCGCGGGGGTGAGGGTGTCGAGGTCCGAGGCGCTGCCCATGATGATCCCCACGAGGGGTCTCGATGTGTCCGTCATCGGGGCGGAGGATAGCAACGAGTGACTGCGGCTGCGCGGGTGTGATGTACTCCCCGGCGTGAAGAGAACGGCTGCGCTCCGAGGGTCGATGGCCCTGGTATTGGCTTCGCTGGCGTGCACCAGCTCCCCTCCTACCGACGGGGTGACCAAGCCTGACTCGGGCATCACCGACCTCGGACCATCGCCCTCGGACACGCCGTCCACGCCCGACGTGCCGGTGGCCATCGACCGCCCGGTGATGACCTGCGACGACACCGACGGCGACGGCATCTCCAACCGCGACGAAGGTGCGCCGGCGCTCGACACCGACGGCGACATGACGCCGGACTACATGGACACCGACTCGGACGGCGACGGCTTCACCGACGCCGACGAGGCCGCGCGGAGGTACCCCGGCTACGAGTCCGCGATGGTCCCGGTGTTCTGCGGCAACCAGCCCAACAACTGCGACGCGCCCCCGGACAACCTCGCCAACCAGCGCGACCTCGACTCGGACAACGACGGCCTCACCGACGCCGAGGAGCGCGCGGCGATGACCAACCCCTGCGCCGAGGACACCGACCGCGACGGCTTCGCCGACCTCGCGGAGGTGGCAGCCCGCAGCAACCCCCGGGACATGACCTCGCGTCCTCCGGAGAACTCCCTCTACGTGACGCTCCCCTACTACGCGCCGGGGACCACCGGGATGCGAGAGACCCGGGAGTTCACCTTCGCGACGCGCATCCGCGAGGCCGACGTGTTCTTCCTCGTGGACAACTCCGCGAGCATGGACCCGACCATCGCCAACCTTCGCACCAACCTCCAGACGGTGATCATCCCGGGCATCCGCGGGGCCATCCCCGACGCTCGCCTCGGGGTGGGCTCCTTCGACTCGATGCCCGACGCCCCGGAGGGGACCACCCCCGTCGACGGCCTCGACGACGGCGTCGCGGGGCGTCCTGGCGACTACACCTTCTGGGTTCGGCAGCGCATGACCACCAACACCATGGACGTGCAGCGGGCCTTCGACGGCATGCGCACCATCGTGCAGGACAGCGGCGGGCGCTTCCTCGGCGGGGATGCGCCGGAGTGCCAGATCGAGGCGATGTTCGAGGCGCTGGTGGGCGAGGGGACCTCGGGCAACACCTCGGGCGCCGACCCGATGCCCATTCGTTCGCTGCCGGGGTCGCTCCGCAGCGTGACCAACGCGCTCGACCCGATGGGCAACGGGTGGGTGGGGCCGGTCGACCCGTCGCGCGACTGCCCGGAGACCGCCGAGGCCTACGGCTGGGCGTGCTTCCGCACCGGGCGGGTGCCCATCCTGGTGATGTTCTCCGACGCGGCCTGGTACGACGGTCCTCAGCCTGCGTCGCCGCGCAGCATCCACGGCCACCGCTACCCCGAGCTGGCCGCGTCGATGCTCTCCCGCGGCGCCCTCTTCCTGGGCGTCGACGTCTCCGCCGCCGGGACCATGGGCTTCACCTACGCCAACTCCGTCTACCTCGCTCGCGCGACCGGGTCGCTCAACGCGATGCGCCGCGAGGTGGTCTTCGCCCCGGCGTCGAGCGGCGGGCTCGACCGCACCGCGGCGGGCATCGTCGAGGCCGTGCGCACGCTGGCCAACGAGACCCGGCAGGACATCACCACGACGGTGCTCGCCGACGCGATGGAGACCCGGCTCCCCATGGGGAGGACGACCGCGAACTTCGTGCAGTCGGTGACGCCGGTGCGCGCCGAGCCGGAGATGCCGACGGGCTACGAGCGCCGCGACGACCGCACCTTCTTCGGGGTGCTGCCCACGACCCGGGTGGTCTTCCGGGTGAGCTTCTATAACGACTTCCTGGAGGGCACCGACACGGCGCGGGTGTTCCAGGCGAGCGTGGTGGTGCGGGGCAGGGCGGGCAGCGAGGTCGATCGCCGCCCGGTGTTCATCGTGGTGCCCGCGCGCGGCGGTGGGCTCCCGCCGGGGTGATACGGCGGAGGAGAGCGGTCCCCTACGGCTCGTCGGAGAGGGCCTCTGCCGCCGAGCCGACGGACGTCGCGCGCATCAGCCAGCGCTGCAAGGTCGCCGGGTCGTCGCACGACATCACGCGAGCGCGGGCCTCGTCGGGGCAGTCGATGCCGCGGGCGCCGAGCACGGCCAGCACGGCGACGCGCAGCCCGGCGAGCGCCTGCTCGCTCTTCGCCTCGGCCGCCTCGGCCTTCGCCTCGAGGTCTTCCACCATCCCGGTGAGCCGGCCGATGAGATCGTCCGATCCGATGAGCTCGCCGATGCCGTAATAGAACCGCAGCGACCCCCCTTGGATCACCAGGTCGAGTCCCAGCACCACCGAGCCATAACGCCCCGCCTGAGGGACGATGCGCTGGTAGCGCCGCGCGTCGGGGGCGATCAGCCGGTATCCATGGATCTGCTGCCGCGCCCGGTCGTAGATGAAATACTCGGGGATGCCGAGGCGGGCGTAGCGCTCGACGTTCATCACGAGGTCCTTGTTGCGGTTGCCGCGGTGGAGCACCTCCAGCACGAAGTCGAGGCCCTTGTGCTCGTCGACCACCACCCACGCCAGGCGCGGGTCATCGTCGGGCTGCGGAACATCGAGCACCGCGAACACGTCGGGGGAGAAGGCCTCCTCGCCCGGGTACATCACGGCCATCTCCTCGGCCAGGTACACGACGCGCCCGAGGGTCTTGAAGTGCAGTCCGAGCATGTCGAGCGCCCGCGTCTTCGCTCGCTTGTGGGGCCTCCCCTCGGACATCAGCTCGCGCGGATCGGACAGCGCCGCGAGCACCTTCAGCTGCACCTGCTCCCGCTCGTCGGCGGTCATGCGCAGCCACTCCTCCTCGGTGGGGGCGATGGGGAGCGAGCCCGGCGCAGGCACCATCGGCGGACCCTTGATGGTCATGGCCGCATCCTAGCGCGCTGATCAGCCCGCCGTGCGCGTGCCCTGGCGAAGCCCCCGCCGTCTCCGCCTCCCCGCCGCAACCGCCGCCGCGCCCAGCAGCCATCCTCCCCACCGCGCCGCACCCGCTCCGCCGCCCTCCGTCGTCCCCACCCGGCAGCTGCACCCCACGGGCTCGCCGCCCATCCCGCCGTCCATGGCGACGCTGCCGTCCATCGCCGCGCCCGCGTCCACGCCCGCGTCCGTCGGCAGCGGACCGACGCCCGCGTCCGTGACCGGCGCATAGAAGGTCCCACCCGCACCGAGGGTGCCCTGGTAGAGCGGCGCCCCGTTGCGATCCGTCACCCGGATCTCCCCGGTCGTCATCCCCGTTCGCGCGAAGAGCACCGTGTACGAGCGGCTCCCATCGGGATCCACGACGCGCACTCCGACCCGACCGCCCTCCTCGACGAGCGACGACATCGGCAGCGTCGAGCGCCCCGCCTGACCGACCTCCAGCAGGTGAAGGAAGTACTCCCTCGCCTCCGGGGCCGACGACTGATCCTCGACCCTCGCGCCCCTCGCCTCGCTGCCCATCACGAGCGGGGCGAAGTCCATCCCGTCGACGCGAAAGCCCTCGACGAGGCCCTGCGTCCCCGAGGTCGGGAGCAGCCGCCGCCCCAGCAGCCGCCCCTCGCGGCCGTCGATGGTGAAGGTGTCCAGCGAGGGAAAGAGCGGCCTCGCCGGGCCGTGCAGTACGAAGCGCTTCACGTAGCTCGGCTCCGTCGACTCCACGCGATCGAAGACCACCACCAGTTCGGGTCGCAGGAAGACGAGCTGTCGGGTGACTTCGCGAACCTTCGGCGCGTTGCCCGCGCTCGCGTAGGCCACGCTGTTGTAGGCCCGGGTGCTGTCGCAGGCCGCGTAGTCATGGAAGCGTGACGCCTCGAAGGCCGTGATGCCGCCGGTCTCGAACTGCGCGCCGCTGGTGAGGTTGTTGCGGTACTCGTCGAGCGTGCGCCGCCCGCCCGCGGCGTAGGCGATGGAGCGCTGCCCGCCGTCGTTCACCATCGGGATCATCCGGCTGTTGGGGAAGAGCTCCCAGGGCCGGGTGACGGTGACGACGTTGCTGTGGATCGAGCGCTGCGCCGACCAGTTGATCCAGTGGGCGGTCTCGAAGCCGTCGAAGGTGCCGGTGCTGATGGCGAGGGGGTTGCGCCGGAAGATCTGGAAGCTCCCGGCCTCCAGGTGCTGCCGGTTGGAGAACCAGTCGCCGCACGAGAGGCTCACCCAGGTGGCGTCGGCGTCGTCCCAGCTCGAGCGCATGACCACCACGTCCTCGGAGGTGGCGCCGAGGTGGGCCGCGAGGGGAAGGGTGTCGCGCGCGGGCATCGCGGGACGCTCCGGGGAGTAGAAGACGAGCTGCTGCCAGATCTCCGGTCCGTTGTAGTCGGAGGCGGCGGGAAGCCGTCGCGTGGCCTCGGCGGCGAGCGCCTGGGCGACGGGCGAGCCGGTGCCCCAGGCCAGCAGGTCGAGCACCGGGCGGAGCTGGCTGGCGGGCGAGAGCTGCGCGTCGGTGGAGTCGCCGAAGGCCGCGAAGCGGAAGTCGGGTCTCAGCGCGTAGGCGAGGTAGCGGATGGAGAGCCCGAAGACGTCGCCGCGGGTGCGGGCGTGGGCGAAGAGGTCCTCGTCGGTGGCGGTGGTCCACGCGGCGGCCATGAGGGCGGCGTTGCGGAGCACGGTGCCCGCGTACCAGCCGGGTCCCTCGTGCCACCAGCCGCGGGTGTAGGCGAGCGCCGGGAGGAGCTGGGTCTTCCAGCGGGTGTCGGCGTAGGCGAGGTAGCGCCGCACGTCCGCGTCGGAGACGGTGCTGGCCCCGCTCAGGGCGAGGGCCGCGATGGCGACGGTGGCGACGTGCGCGTAGGCCTCGGCGGAGAAGACGTCCGCGGGCTCATGGGTGACCGACCACTCGGCGTAGCTGCGCAGGTGCGCCTCGAGGGCGTTGCGGTCCTCCGAGGGGAGGGCGGCGTAGAGCCAGTCGTAGGCGACCGCGAGCTGGCGCACCGCGCGGACGTTGGCGAGGTGCTGGCCCGAAGGATCACCCCGGTCGACGAAGGCGCCCACCTGGGCGATCTGCTCTCGCAGCACGGCGAGCGTCGCGGGCTCCTGGTAGAGCACGTAGCGGGTGGCGAGCGCGATGAGCGGGTGCTCGACGTTGCGGTAGGGGATGGTGCCGGGCAGCGGCAGCGGAGGCGCGGCGGCGCGGCAGGCGCGGGCGTATTGGGAGCTGCTGGCCTCGCAGCGGGCGACCATGGTGGCGGGCGAGATGCCCCGACGACCGTCGGCCACCATGAAGAGCCTCGGGTGCACCGGGCGCACGACCGGCTGGGCCGCGACGACGGCCGGGGCGAGCGAGGTGAGGGCGAAGAGGGCGAGGGCGGAGGCGCGGCGGGATCGGGACATCACACGGTCCCGGACGATGGCACAGGGCGGGCGCCCCGGGCTACGGATGCTGCGAGGGGTCGACGGTGACGGTGAGCTGGTAGGGGCGCGACTCGTTCTCGCGGTAGGTGCCGACCCAGACCTGGTAGAGCCCCGCGGGGAAGGAGCCCTCGACGCCGGGGTTGAGCTGGTACGTGTCGTCGTTGCAGAGCACCTGGCCGTCCGGGCGGCGGATGACCAGGGTCGAGTCGGCCGCGGAGACCACGTACATCCGGAGGAAGTTCTGCGGCTGCGTGAGGGCGACCACGTGGCTCGGCGGGCCCTGGAAGAAGCCGCGACAGATGCCCTGGCCGTGGATGCCCTGTGCCCCGAGCGCCCCGCCGTTGCGGCCTCGCACCGAGCGGGTGATGAAGTTGCCGGCGACCATCATGCGGCCGAAGAGCGGGCGGCCGGTGAAGTCGAGGGCACCGAGGGAGTTGGCCTCGACCTGGGGCTGAGGGCGCACGGGGTACTGGGGCTGCGGCCGGACGGCGGCGTTGTTGTCGGGCACGGTGCTCTGCAGCTCGCTCATCAGGAGCTGGAAGGGCGCGGGGCCGGACTGAGAGTAGGTGCCGACGTAGACGTCGTAGCGGCCGGGGGGGAGGGCCTGGAGGTCGAGGCCGGGGACGTTGCCGTAGGTGTCATCGGCGCACCAGGTCTGGCTGGTGCCGCGGACCATCAGCGTGAGGTCGGTGCCCGCGAGGGGCTGGGCGATGACGCGGAGGAAGTTGAACCCGGTGGGGGTCTGGATGATCTGCTGCGGCGCCCCGGGGATGAAGCCCCGACAGTTGCCCGGCGCCCCGGGGACCGACTGCGCCTGCACCATGCCGCCCGCCATGCCGCTCGCGCGCCGGGGGTCGGGCATGAAGCCCGTGTTGAGCTGCACGACCTGGGCGGCGGCGAGCGAGGGGAGCGCCTGCGCGGCAGACAGGAGAAGGGCGATGAGGGTCGGTCGGTTCATGGAGTCTCCGGCGTCCGTGGAGTGGAGCGAAGGGCGCGAGTTGATCGGTAGGGGTCCCGACGACGATCCTCTGGGATCGCGGCGGTGCCGGTCAAGCGCGTCTGACCGCGGCGGTGAACGTTGGTTCCCGCGCCCGGATTCAATCCTCTCCGGCGCGGGGTGCGAAGGGGGGCGCGGAGGCTTGTGCGGGGGCTATGAATCCCGTAGAAGCCGCGCGTGGAAACCGCTGTCGAGAAGGCCCGGGTGCTGCTGGAAGCGATGCCGTTCATCAGGCGCTTCCAGGGTCGTACGTTCGTGATCAAGTACGGCGGGCACGCCATGGTGGCGCCGGAGCTCAAGGAGAGCTTCGCCAAGGACGTGTGCCTGCTGAAGTACATCGGCATCAACGTGGTGGTGGTGCACGGCGGCGGGCCGCAGATCTCCACGATGCTGAAGCAGTCCGGGGTGCAGTCGCGCTTCGTCGACGGGCTGCGCGTCACCGACGACGCCTCGATGGAGGTCGTCGAGATGGTGCTTGCCGGCTCCATCAACCAGGACATCGTGTCGCTCATCTGCCGGCACGGCGGGCGCGCGGTGGGGCTCTCGGGCAAGGACGACGGCTTCGTCCTCGCCGACCGGGTCGCGCCGTACACCACCCGTGACGGAGAGGTCGTCGACCTCGGTCGCGTCGGCGAGGTGCGCCACGTCACGCCCGACGTGGTGGTCGAGCTCACCCGCGCGGGCTTCATCCCGGTCATCGCCCCCATCGGCGTCGACGAGCACGGCGCCTCGCTCAACCTCAACGCCGACACCGCCGCGGGCAAGGTGGCCGAGGCCCTGCGCGCCGAGAAGCTCATCCTGCTGACCGACGTGCAGGGCGTGCGGGGCGCCGACGGGGCCTTCGCCAGCTCGCTCAACAGCGCCACCGCCCGGCAGTGGATCGCCGACCGCGTCATCGACGGCGGGATGATCCCGAAGGTGGAGTGCGCCCTCGACGCGATCGCCGGCGGCGTTCGCAAGGTGCACATCCTCGACGGCCGCTGCGCCCACGCGGTGCTCCTCGAGATCTTCACCAACGACGGCGTCGGTACGGAGATCGTCCGGGCGTGAGCGACGCCCTCGACGGCGTGCCCGCCGAGGCGCTCGACCGGGCGCTCGACGAGAGCGCCGACGAGGCGGGGCTCCCCGACTACTACCGCTCCTGCGTCCGTCCGCTGCTTCGGATGCCGACGTCGCAGTGGCCCCGCTGCTGCGGCGGCGGCTGCGAGCCGTGCAGCGAGACGCTGCGTCGGGTGGCCTCGCTCACCCTGGCGCGGCTCGGGAGATCGGTGGTAGACCAATGAGGAGATATATGCCTGAAACCAACGCGTTGCTGGCGCTCGCGGGGCGCCATCTGTTGAAGACCTACAAGCAGCCTCCGCTGGTCATGACCCGCGGGGAGGGCTGCCGCCTCTACGACACCGAGGGGCGGTCGTACCTCGACCTCTACGCTGGCATCGCGGTGTGCGTGCTCGGCCACTCGCACCCGGCGCTGGTGAAGGCGATCAGCGAGCAGGCGGGGCGGCTCGGTCACATCGCCAACCTCTACTACAACGACCGGCAGATCGAGCTCGCCGCGCAGCTCTGCGCGCGCACGGGCATGGACCGGGTGTTCTTCACCAACAGCGGCACCGAGGCCAACGAGGGGGCGCTCAAGCTGTCGCGGCGGTGGTTCTTCACCCAGGGCGACCCCGAGCGGGTCGACATCGTGGCGACGTGGAGCTCGTTTCACGGCCGCTCGATGGGCTCCGTCGCGATGACCGGGACGACCAAGTACTGGGAGGGCTTCGGCCCGCGGCTGTCGGGCGTCTCGCAGGTGAAGTACGGCGACCTCGAGGCGATGCGCCGCCGGGTCAACGACCGCACCGCGGCGATCATCATCGAGCCGGTGCAGGGCGAGGGCGGCGTGATGCCTGCCCCGCCGGGGTACCTCCAGGGGCTCCGCGCGCTCTGCGACGAGAGGGGCGCGCTGCTCATCGTCGACGAGATCCAGACCGGCGTCGGGCGCAGCGGGAAGTACCTCGCGGTGCAGCACGAGGGGGTGCTCCCCGACGTGCTCACGATCGCCAAGGGCATGGGCGGCGGCGTGCCCATCGGGGCCTTCCTGGTGCGCGAGAAGTACGCCGAGGCGCTCGCTCCCGGCACGCACGGGAGCACCTTCGGCGGCAACCCCCTGGCCTGCGCGGCGGGCCTCGCGGTGCTGGAGGTCCTCGACCGCGAGGGGCTCATCGAGGGCGCGGCGACGAAGGGCGCGTGGTTCCTCTCGAAGCTGGAGGGGCTCGCGGCGAAGTACCCCACGCTGGTGAAGGGCGCCCGGGGCCGCGGGCTGCTCTGCGGCCTCGTGCTGGCCGACCACGTCGAGGCCCGCGAGGTGCTCGGCGCGATGCGCGACCGCGGGGTGCTCATCGCCCAGGCGGGCGACCGTGTGCTTCGCTTCGCCCCGCCCCTGATCGTCACCGAGGCCGAGCTCGAGGAGGGCCTCGCGGCGCTCGAGGCGGTGCTCTCCACGCTTCCCCGGGAGGCGCCATGACCCCGAAGGCGAAGCGCGATTTCCTCCGCGTCGCCGACCTGTCGGGCGACGAGCTGCGGCAGCTCCTCGACCACGCGACGGCGATGAAGAACCAGCGCCGGCACGGCGGGCAGCGGCGCTCGCTGGAGGGGCGCAGCGTGGCGCTGATCTTCGAGAAGTCCTCGACGCGCACCCGGGTGTCCTTCGAGGTCGGGGCCTTCGAGCTCGGGGCGCACCCGGTGGTGCTCAACTCCCGGGACATGCAGCTCGGGCGCGGCGAGTCCATCGAGGACACGGCCCGCACGCTGTCGCGCTACGTGCACGCGATCGTGCTGCGCACCGCCGGGCACGACCGCGTCGAGGCCCTCGCGGCGGCCGCGTCGGTGCCGGTGATCAACGCCCTGACGGACGACCACCACCCGTGCCAGATCCTGGCCGACTTGCTGACGGTGCGAGAGCGCCGTGGGTCGCTGGAGGGCCTGCGCTACGCGTGGATCGGCGACGCCAACAATGTCGCCCGGAGCTGGGTCGAGGCGGCCGAGCGCCTCGGGCTGGCGCTCACCGTGGCGTCCCCGGAGGGCTACGGCTTCAAGGCGCGGGAGCTCCCGGCCAACGTGTGGCAGGTGGTCGATCCGCGGGAGGCCGCGCGGGGCGCGGACGTGGTGATCACCGACGTGTGGGCGTCGATGGGCCAGGAGGGCGACGCCGAGGTGAGGCGCGCGGCCTTCGCGGGCTATCAGGTCAACGAGGCGCTGCTCGCCGACGCCAACCCGGGAGCGATGGTGCTGCACTGCCTGCCGGCGCACCGCGGCGAGGAGATCGACGCGGCGCTGCTCGATGGCCCCGGCGCCGTGGTGTGGGATGAAGCGGAGAACCGGCTACACGCGCAGAAGGCGCTGTTGGAGTTCTTGATGCGTTAGCGGCTGAACGCTGCTGTAATCGACGGGGCGGGCGCACATGCCCGTTGCCAACGGGTGCGGACTGGACGACCGTAGAGTGGACGACGGGTCGTCCTCAACGAGCGGGTTCTCGGATGGAAAAGGTCATCGGGATCGATCTGGGTACGACGAATTCCTGTGTTGCCGTTGTTGAAAACGGCACCGCGGTCGTGATCGCAAATCGGGGCGGGTACAAGACCACGCCGTCGATGGTGGCGATGACCGAGGCAGGCAAGCGGCTGGTGGGTCACCTTGCGAAGCGCCAGGCGATCACCAACGCGGAGAACACGGTCTACTCGGCCAAGCGCCTCATCGGGCGCAAGTGGAACAGCCCCCAGGTCAAGCAGGTGGCCTCGACGGCCTCCTACAACATCGTCGAGGGTCCGCACGGGGACGTGCGCATCTCGCTGCGAGACAAGGCGCACTCGGTGCCTGAGATCTCCGCCATGGTGCTGGCGGAGATGAAGCTCATCGCCGAGGAGTACCTGGGTCACGAGGTGCAGAAGGCCGTGGTGACGGTGCCTGCGTACTTCAACGACAACCAGCGCCAGGCGACCAAGGACGCGGGGGCCATCGCGGGCCTGGAGGTCATCCGGATCATCAACGAGCCGACGGCGGCGGCGCTGGCGTACGGGTTCGGGCGCAACATCGACCGCACCGTGGCGGTGTACGACCTCGGCGGCGGCACCTTCGACGTGTCCATCCTGGAGATCGGCTCGACCGGGGTGTTCAAGGTCATCTCGACCGCGGGCGACACCTTCCTCGGGGGCGAGGACTTCGACGCGAGGGTCATCGACTGGCTGGTCGAGGGCTTCCGCGAGGAGCACGGCCTCGACCTGCGCAAGGACCGCATGGCCCTGCAGCGCCTGAAGGACGCCGCGGAGAAGGCCAAGGTCGAGCTGTCGTCCGTGCGCGAGGTGGAGATCAACCTCCCGTTCATCATCTCGTCGGGTCGCAACGAGGCGCTCCACCTGCAGCGGGTGCTCTCCCGCTCGGACTTCGAGAACCTCACCGCCGACCTGGTGCAGAAGACCGTCGACATCATGCGTCAGACCCTGGACGACGCGGGGCTGCACCGCGAAGACGTCGAGGACGTGATCCTGGTGGGCGGCATGACCCGGATGCCCCTGGTCGAGCGAAGCGTGGCGGAGTTTCTGGGGCGCGAGCCGAGCAAGGGGGTGCACCCCGACGAGGTGGTGGCCATCGGCGCGGCGATCCAGGGATCGGCGCTGCTCGAGGACGAGGGCCCCTCGGCCAACCGGGTGGTGCTGCTCGACGTGACCCCGCAGACCCTCGGCATGATGGTCGCTGGCGGGCTCATGGAGCCGCTCATTCCGAAGGACACCACGGTGCCTACGGCGCGCGGCAAGACCTTCACCACGTCGAGGGACAACCAGACGGCGGTGAAGATCCTGGTGATGCAGGGCGAGAGCGAGCAGGCTGACCAGAACGAGCTCCTCGGGGAGTTCATCTTGACCGGGTTGCGGCGCGCGCCCGCCGGGGTGGTAGAAATCGAGGTGACCTTCGAGATCAACGCCGACGGCATCGTGAGCGTCCACGCCAAGGACCTCGAGACCGGCAAGGAGCAGTCGATCACCGTGACGGCCACCTCGGGGCTCACCCGCGAGGAGATCGAGGCCATGATCGACGCGGGCAAGGAGTTCGCCGTCGAGCGCAAGCGCGACGAGGAGTACGAGGCTCGCAGGCAGGAGGCCGAGGGGCTGATGCACGAGATCGAGCGGCTCTTCGACAAGGTCTCCAAGGTCGTGGGCGGCAGCGACTACGGGCGAGACGCGCTCGACAAGGCCCAGGGGGTGATCGAGCGCACCAAGGTCGCCATCGATCGCCACGACTCCGCGGCGTTGAAGGAGCAGGTGGAGGCTTTGTCCCGTACCTTCCGGATGTTCAAGGGAGTGGTGGCGAAGGCCTAGAGGCTCGGCGAGGGAGTTGATTCTGGAGGACAAGGATCGCGTTGATGGCAACCCGTGAGGGCCGAAAGACACCGACCGGATCGGAGATCGACGACTGGTTCGATCTCCTCGACGAAGAGTCACCGGAGCCCGCTCCGAAGGCTCCGACTCCGCCGACGGAAATCTCTCGGAAGATCACGCCCGCCGTCGATCCCGTCGACTCGTGGGACTGGGACATGGAGGCGCCTTCCCCGTCCGTTCCTCCGCCCATCGCGGCCGAGCCCGAGGAGGAGGAGTTCACCGACTTCGGCGGGCCCACGCCGGTCGCGGGTCCCATCGGCGCGGTGAGCGTCTCCAGCCCGCCGAAGCCCGAGACCACCCGGCGCTTCCAGGGGACGATGATGTTCGGCGCCACCCCGCTGCCGCCGCCCTCCTCGGCGCCCCCCGCTCCGTCCGAGCGGCCGCACGCACCTCCACCACCGCCGCCGCTGCCAGTCGCGACGCCTGCGAAGCCCCCGTCGCACCGACAGCGCACGCCGGTGCCGCGCGCTCCGGTCGTCCGCGCCAATCAGGTGGTTCCTCTGCCGGGCCCTTCGAGCTGGGCGCCGCCGCCGTCCCCGCCGGTGACCTCGCATCACCCCGAGCTCACCTCCTCCGACCTCGACGACCTGGAGTTCGAGGACGTCTCCACGTCGCGGCACTCGGTGCCGGGCGTCGAGCGTCGCTCCGAGCATGCCACCCAGCAGCGCTCTACCCCGGTGGTGCCGGTCACCGAGGTCCAGCGCACGCAGCGCACCCCGGTGGTGGAGGCCTCCATCCCCGCGGAGGCCCAGCGCTCGCCGGTGCCGTCGCGCCCGTCGTCTCCGCGGCAGCAGCGCTCGCTCACGCCGCCTTCGACCCGGCGCGAGATGATCGACCGCTTCGAGCTCGGCGACTTCACCGGCGCCCTCTCCCTCGCCGAGACCCTGCTCGAGATCGACCGCAGCGACTCCGAGGCGCGCCGCATCGCGGAGACCTCGCGCACCAGGCTGCGGGCGATCTACGTCGGCCGCCTCGGGGCGCTCGATCAGGTGCCGGTGATGATGATCCCCCACGCCGAGCTGCGCTGGCTGGCGCTCGACCACCGCGCGGGCTTCGTGCTCTCGCTGGTCGATGGCACGTCGAGCATCGAGGAGATCATCGACGTCTCCACGATGCCCCAGCTCGAGGTGCTCCGGACGCTCTACAACCTCCTCAGCCAGAACGTGATCTCGCTGAGGAGGCCGCGGTACTGACCGACTACATCGAGAGGCCGCCGTCGATGTCGATGGTGCGGCCGGTGAAGTAGTCACACTCCAGCACGAAGCGCACGCCCTGCCAGATGTCCTCCGGCACGCCCACGCGCCCCGCCGGAACCTTCTCCACCAGCGCGTCGCGCGCCTTCTGGTTCATGCCCTGGGTCATCGGGGTCTCGATCATCCCCGGCGCGATGGCGCCCACGCGGATGCCGTAGGCCCCGAACTCCCGCGCCCACGTCAGCGTGTTGGCCGCGAGCGCCGCCTTCGCCGCGCTGTAGTTCGACTGGCCGCGGTTGCCGTAGCGGGCAATGCTCGACATGTTCACGATCACCCCGGGGCGGGTGTTGGTCTCCATCATCTTCGCGATCACCTCGCGGGCGATCATCGTCGCGCCGGTGAGGTTGACGTCGATGACGGCGTTCCACTGATCGCGGCTCATCTTGGTGATCGCGCCGGTCTCACGGTCCTTCTTGACCAGCAGACCGTCGCGCAGGATGCCGGCGTTGTTGATCAGGCCGTTGAGCCCGCCCATCGCGCCGTGCGCCCAGTTGACGAAGTCCACCACCTCGGCCTCGTCGGCCACGTTCAGCTTGCGCGTGTGCAGCTTGCCAGGGCCCGTCACCGAGGCCGCGAGCGACGCGAGGCCGTCTTCCTTCACGTCCCCCACCGCGACCTGCGCGCCGGCCTCTACCAGCCGCTTCGCGAAGTGCGCGCCCATGCCCTGCGCCCCGCCCGTGACGATGATCTTGAAGGTGCTGAGTTCCATGACTGTCTCCTCCGGCGCCCGCTGTCGACGCGGGGCGCGCGGCGGCGGGTGTAGTGCCTCCCGCCGCGCACTGTAAAGACCTCACCGCGCGCGGCGGAGGAAGTCCTCGATGAGCGAGCGGGCGATCGACAGCCGCGGAGGCAGCGTGGGCAGCGCGCCGGGCTCGAACCACCGCGCCTCCTCCAGCTCGCCGTCGCGGAGGAGCACCTCGCCGCCCGCGTGGCGCGCGACGAAGCCCATCATGAGCTGGTGGGGAAAGGGCCACGGCTGGCTGCCCTGGTAGGTGATCTCGTCGACCAGCAGCCCGGTCTCCTCGGCCACCTCGCGGCGCACGCACGACTCCAGCGACTCGCCCGCCTCGACGAAGCCCGCCACGAGGCCGTAGCGCCCCGCGGGCCACGAGGCCTGCCGCGTCAGCAGCATCCGAGGGCCGTCGTGGATCAGCACGATGATGCACGGCGAGACCCGCGGATACACCACGTGGCCGCAGTGCCCGCAGCGCTTCGCGCGCTCGGCGGGGTCGGGCTGCGTCATGCGCGTACCGCAGTCGCCGCAGAAGCGGTTGGTGCGGTCCCAGTGGAGCACCTGCGAGCCGAGCGCCGCCGCAGTCCACTCCGCCGCGGGGAGGGTCGTCGCGGCCGCGCGGAGGTTGCTCGCGATGACCCCTTCGGGGAGCTCCGTGCCCGGTGCGACCTCGCCGACCAGGGCGGGGTGACCGTCGATGTGTCCGACGTGGTGAGCCCGCAGCAGCGAGAGGCCCGCGACCGCCGCCTCGTCGAGCAGCGAGGGGGCGTCGGCGTGGTGGCGCTGCAACAGGAGGAGATCGGCGCCTCGGAAGACGCACCAGCGCGCGTCGCCGGGACGCGGGTCGGGGACCGCGTCGCAGCCGGGAGAGAACCGATCGTCGGGAGGGGGAAAGATCGCGAGCATGGCCCGCGCACACTTAGGCAGTGCGGGCGTGCTTGTCGATGAGGCGGGCGATGCCCGGGACGGCTTCCTCGACGTTCTTCTTCCCCTGCGGGCGGAGCTGCTGGTAGGCGCTGCGCAGGGTGGAGTGACGGGTGCGGTTGGCGCGGTCGTCGGTGATGCCGAGGAGCGCGTCGGCGACGTCACCCTTGCGCGCGGTGAAGTTGTCGACGATCGATCCGCCCTTGGCGACGTGGGCCTGGTAGATCGGGTCGAGCCGCGCCGCGAAGTCGTCGAGCAGCCCGTCGACCACGTCGGGGATCATCCCGGGCTTCATGCCCTTGACCACCTTGAAGGCGCCCTTGATGGCGAGGCCCGACAGCCCCGACTTGGCCGCCACCTCGTCGTCGAGGAGGCGCTCGGCGTCTTTGACCACCTGCTGTCGGCGCGCGGGGTCCGTGAGGATGCTCTTCAGGTCTGCCATGGGCGATGTCTCCGCTCGTTGGAGGGGTGAAGAAGGGATCAGGTCAGTGCCAGGGGACGCTCGCGCCCGCCGTGTCGCCCATCTCGTACCGCACCAGCGTTCCGCCAGAGGCGACGTAGATGTCCGTGCACGGGAGCGCGCCGACGCCGAACTCGATGTTGGCCGCCGCGGAGATGCCGCGCTGGAGCACCTCGGGGTTGCTCCCGTCGGCGTCGAGCCGGATCAGCCGGCCGCCGCTGTTGTCGCCGATGTAGATGCGGCCCATGGCGTCGAAGGCGAGGCCGTCGGGGTTGCCGAGGCCCATCGCGACGGTCTCCCGGGCGGACTCCATGTTACCCGTCAAGGTAAGCTTGATGAGCGATCCGGCGCCGTAGCTGTCGACGTAGAGCGAGCCGTCGCGGTGGAAGGCCACGCCGTTGGGCTGGCGGATCGTCGCCGCGGTCACCTGGGTGCGCATCCCGTCGACCACGCGGTACACGTGCCCGGAGGCGCTGAAGCTGCTGTAGTAGAGCGCTCCGTCGGGGCCCATGGTGAGGCCGTTGGGCGAGCCGGCGCCGGAGAGGTACACGGTGCCCATCGGGGCGTCGGCGGTGAGGTCGACGGCGTAGATGGTCGACGTCGCGGGCGAGCCCACGAGGAGCCGCCGGTTGGCCACGTCGAGGGCGATGCCCCACACGGTGGTCGCCGCGGCGGGCAGCGAGGCCCAGCGGGACTCCGGGGCCATGCCCGGTCGGATGCGGCCCACGCCGCGGGACTGCGAGAAGTAGATGGTGCCGTCGGCGGCGATCACGAGGCCTTCGGTGCCGCGCACCGCGCTGATGTCGGGGCGCTCGGCGCCGCAGCGGGCGGGGGTGCCGCTGTCGCCGGTCGCCGGGACGTCGGCGGCGGGAACATCGACCGCGGGGGCGTCGACGGCGGGGGCGTCGACCGCGAGACCGGTGTCGGTGCCCGCGTCGGTGATCGGCGTGACGGCCGGGTCGCTGGAGCAGGCGGCGATGAGGGCGAAGCTGAAGGGAAGGGCGCGGCGCATGGTTTCCTCGCGGGTGAGCTGCGGTTTCTCGCCGCAATCGGGTGTCAATGCAAGCGCGAGGATGATCGCTTCCCAGCGCGGCCCGGCGGCGCTACGTCACGGCATCATGAAAGAGACGCTGACGCACCTTCGCAGGGAGTACCGGGCGAGCTCGCTCGACGAGGCCGGGGTGGCGGGCGATCCGCTGGTGGAGTTTCGTCGCTGGTTCGCCGAGGCCCACGCCGCGGGGGTCGACGAGCCCAACGCGATGACCCTCGCGACGGTCTCGGCGGAGGGGCTCCCGAGGGCGCGCGTCGTCCTGCTCAAGGACGTCGACGACGAGGGCTTCGTGTTCTTCACCAACTACGAGAGCGCCAAGGGTCGCGAGCTCGCTGCGCACGCGGTCGCGGCGCTGGTGTTTCTCTGGCTGCCGCTCGAGCGCTCGGTGCGCGTCGAGGGGAGGGTCGAGCGGGTCGACGCCGCGACCTCCGACGCCTACTTCGCCCAGCGCCCGAGGGCGAGCCAGCTCGGCGCCAACGCGTCGCCGCAGAGCCAGGTGGTGGCCGACCGCTCGGAGATCGAGCGGGCCTTCGCCGAGGCCGAGGCGCGCCACGCCGGATCGCCGGTGCCGAGGCCCGGGGGCTGGGGCGGCTATCGGGTGATCCCCACGGCGGTGGAGTTCTGGCAGGGGCGCCCGAGCCGGCTGCACGACCGGCTGCGCTACCGCCTCCAGGATGGGCGCTGGGTCGTCGAGCGCCTCGCCCCGTAGCGGCGCTTCGGTCGCGTCTTGGACTTCGACGCGCGACCCTTCCTAGACTGGCCGCAGCGTATGAACGAGATCAAGGCCAGCCGGGTGCTCGCGTCGGGCCAGCGCATCGCCGTCGTCCACGGCGACCTCACCCGCGAGGCGGTGGACGCGGTGGTCAACCCCGCCAACGGCTGGCTCGCCCATGGGGGCGGCGTGGCCGGGGCCATCCTGCGCAGGGCGGGCATCGACCTCCAACTGGAGAGCGACGAGTGGGTCGACCGCCACGGGCAGGTGCCCAACGGCGGGGTCGCGCTCACCAGGGGGTACATGCTCCCGGCGCGGATGGTGATCCACGCGGTGGGCCCGGTGTGGCACGGGGGAGGGCGCTCGGAGGAGGCCGAGCTGGGCGCCGCGGTCACCAACACCCTCGACCTCGCCGAGCGGGAGGGCTGCGGCACCGTGGCCATGCCCGCCATCAGCTCGGGGATCTTCGGGTTCCCGAAGGAGCGATGCGCGGAGATCCTCTTCGAGCGCGCGGAGGCGTGGTTCGCCGCGCACCCGAAGAGCCTCGTGAGGGAGCTGCGCTTCACCAACATCGACGCGCCGACGGTGAGGGTGTTCGCCGAGGAGTTCGAGCGCCGCGGCTGATCAGCGCAGCGCGCAGGCGAGGGGCATCGCGCCGATGCGGAGCTGCGGAGAGCCCTGCGCGAAGGCCAGCCAGGCCTCGTCGCCGCAGGTCACCACCGCGGCGTGGTCGAGGCCGCCGAGCACCCAGTGCTGCGCGCGGACCTCGCTCCCGACGTCGAGCACGTGCGGCACCAGCGTGCCGTCGCTCGATCGGGTCACCGCCGCCACCACGGTGTTGTTCACGCCGTGGGAGATCATCCGGCCGCGGCCATGGGGCTCGATCTCCCGGGTGACGGCCTCGCCTCTCGGCGGGAACTCCAGCACCAGCACCGAGCCGCTGCCCGCGCAGTCTTCCCCCTCGCAGCCGCCGTCCGCCCCGCCCTCCACCGTCGCGAGGAACCTCCGCGACGAGCCCGCGGCCCCGGTGCCGAGGTCGGCGAAGTGCATGGCTCCGGCGGGCGCCGTCCACGGGGCGGAGCGCATGAGCACCTGGGCCGAGAGCTCCCGCATCGCCGTCGTGGCGGGATCGACCTCCGCACTGCCGCCGTCGGCGTCGGCCGCCGTCGAGAGGCCCGCGAGGGTGTTGAGCGGGAGCGACACCGCCGTGAAGGTGGTGCGCCCATCGACCGCCTGGCGGAGGAGCAGCGTCGCCGGGTCTCCGGGGATCGCGGCCACCGCGGCGCCCTCGCTGATGAGGTACACGGTCGCCACGCGGGGCTCGTCGTTGTGGTGCGCCGCGAGCTCCATCACCGCCGCGCGCTCGCGCCCGTCGACCACGTAGGTCGTGCCGATCCACGCGCCGGTCGCGTCGGCGCGGAGCAGCATCGCGCCGCGGAAGGACTCCGACGTGAGGCCCGGCGTGCGGACCGGGATGCGCTGCACCTGACGGTCGATGCGGGCGAGGCCGAACACCGGGCCGGTGCGGGAGATCCAGGTGGTCCAGCCGACGGGCCCGGAGACGCTGGTGCCGGCGTGGAGGACGCCCTCGGCGATCACCGTGGGGCGCTCTTCGAAGCGGGAGCCGCGGGTGCTGCGTCGGCGGCCGAGCACCAGCGTGTCGTCGACGTGGGCGAGCACCGCGACCTCCTGGGCGTCGCCGAGGCAGGACGCCCCGAGCGCGGTCGGGGCCGCCGCCACCGCGATGGTGGGGGGCGGCGCGAGGGGCTCATCGCCGCAGCGGGTCGGCACCGACACCCGGACGCGCGCCGGGATGCCGCCGTCGGTGGGAGTCCCGCGGCCGGTGAGCGTGACGATGGCCGCGGTCGCGACCACCGCCACCGCCACCCCGGCCGCGATCAGGACCCGCCGACGACGGGCGTCCGCGCGGGTCTGCACCTCCGGGGGCGCGGTGAAGGGCGAGGCGACCAGGGTGGCCGGGTCGGTCGATGCCCCCAGCGAGGGGCCCAGGGCGAAGCTGCCCGAGGGAGCGCCCGCGCCGCCGCGGTCGTCGCCCGCGGGGGGAGGGAGGGCCGCGCTGCCGACGGCGGTGAGGTTGCCCATGGAGATGCGCCTCGCGGGCTCGTCGATGAGCTGCCGGATCGCGTTGGCCAGCGCGAGGCCCGACTGCAGCGCCGGGTGGTCGCCCGCGCGCGCGCAGTTGCGGATCATCTCCCAGCGCACCACCGCGGCGCCGTCGGGCCGCGCGCCGGTGCGCTCCATCGCCGCCTGGAGCGCCAGCGCGAGCGCCGCGAAATCCGCCCTCGGGCCGGGGCGGGGCTTCGAGGCGGCGTAGCGCGCGGCGGCCTCGATGCCGAAGCCCGAGAGGCAGAGCCGCTCGGCGCCGCGGTCTTCGATCACGTGCAGCCGGTCGAGGGTGATGGCGCCGTGGATGACGCCCACCGCGTGGAGGTTGTTGAGCTCCTCGGCGAGCGGCGCGAACCAGGCGACCAGGGTGCGGAGCGCGGCGCGGCGTCGCTCGTCCACGTCGCCCGAGAAGAGCGCGGCGAGGCGCTGGGAGAGGCCGAGGGGATGGGCCTGGCGGAAGATCGCGGCGGGCACGCCCTGGGTGCTGCGCACGACCTCGTCGGGGCGGTGGTAGATCCGGCTGGCGGGGATCGCCGCGAGCTCGCCGCGGAGCGACTCGAAGGCGGCGGGAGGGAGCGGGCCCCCGAGGAGGCACTGCGCGTAGGAGACGGTGCTCTGGGCGTCGCGCACCTCGTGCAGGGTGTCGACCTTCGAGGGGTCGATGGGCGCGACGACGAAGTACCGGCCACCAAGCTTCTCACCGACGGGGATCAATGGAGTCCTTCCCGATCACGTTCGAGCTCACGGTCGAGTGGTCAAGCACTCGGTCGGCACCGCGACGATGCGCGGCGTCGGCAGGGAGAGGTGCTGACCGAGCCAGATGCCGTCGCCGCAGCGGACGAGTCGGCCCCGGTCGGCGCCGGGGTTTGCGAGGGTGGCGTGCGTCGGCGCCGCGCCCGCCACGGTGCTCAAGCGCAAGGCCGGGTGGGCCGCGACGCCCGCGGGCTCGTGGAGCACCAGCCAGCGGTCGGGCGCCTCGCCGAGCAGGTCGAGGGCGACGGACTCGGTCGCGACGGTGACGTCTACCGGGGCGGGGCGCGAGGGGCTGTAGCGCAGCAGGTGTACGGCGCCCGGGCCGACGCAGCGGGCCCTCGCGGCGCACTGCTCCGCGGGGCGCGCGGGACCGAGCGTCACCGCGAAGCCGACCTCGTCGCCGAGGGCGGCCCCGGTCGGAACGGCCGCGAAGACCTCGCCGGCGAGCAGCACCGGGGCGCTGCGGCGCAGGGCGTTCTCGGCGGGCGTGGCGCCTCGGACGGAGGTGGCCTCGCCGCTGGGGCGGGCCGAGGCGAGGAGCGCGAGCTGCGGCCAGACGGCGCTCAGCCGGTGGCCCTCGCCGTCGCGCTGGTGGAAGAGCAGGGTGGGTGAGGGGCCCGCGATGGCGGCCTCCACGGTGCCCGCGCCCAGGTACCAGGTTTGGATCGAGGCCCGCCGCCCGTCGCCCGACTGGACGTGGAAGAGCACCGGGTGCGCGCCCCCCTCGGACTCGACGTTGCTCACCAGCCAGGTCGATGCCTGCTCGCGGTGGAGCAGCATCACGCCCCGGAGCGGGACGTTGTCCCAGCCGGTGAGCGGCACCTGCGCGTGGGCGTGCGGGTCGCGAGAGACCTCCGCGAGCCCGACGGGCTCCCCGACGCCGTTGCGCCAGACGGTCCAGAGGCCGCCGCCGGTGGCGACGGAGGCGCCGAGCTCGACCGCGCCGGTGGCGTCGGAGGAGTCGAGGTGCCGCCAGCCCTGACCACGGCGCGCCTCGCGGCTGGCGGTGCGGATGGCGGTGCCCTCTCGGGCGACCGCGATGAGGGTGCGGCCGTCGGGCGCGCAGGCGAGGTCGAAGTCCGTCGCGGAGGTCTCGTACCCGGCGGGCGGATCGAGGCTCTCGCCCTCGCAGCGGGGCGCAGCGACGACGCGACGGCGGCCGGTGCGCAGGATGCCGACGGAGATGGGCTCGTCGCGCACCTTCGAGAGGTACGCGAGGCCCGCGGCGCCAGCGAGCCCGGCGAGGACGACGCCCAGCACCACGCCTCGGAGCCAGCGGCGATCGGGCTTCGCGGGGGGCGGCGCCGGAGGGGTCGCCGTGCCACGGGTCGTGCGGGAGGCGCGTGAGCCGGTGCCCTCGTCGCGAGGGCGAGGGGCGCCTCGCGGCGGGGGGATCGTCGCGGGTCGGCCGGATCCATCCGCGCGGGTCGGCGGGGGGATCGTCGGGTTGCGCGGGCGCATCGAGGCCATCGGCGCGGGGGTCTCGAGGGACAGCTTGGCCAGCTCGGTGAGCGTCTTGCCGAGCTCGGTGCCCGAGGCGAGCGCCGGGTGCTCGCCGTGCTGCGAGGAGTGCCGGAGCAGGGTCCACTTGCCCGCCGCGCCGCCTTCGGGGCTGAGGGCCTGGGTGATGAAGAGCTCGTGCAGGGCGGAGAGCAGGTCGACGAGGTCCTTGCGCGGGGTGGCCGCGGGCGCGTCGGGGGCGCCGTTGCGCCGGGCGAGGGCGTCGACGCCGAAGCCCACGAGGAAGCCGCGCTCGACGGGGCCTCCGACGGGGCAGGCGACGTAGCGCTGGTGGATGGCGCCGTGGCAGATGCCCGCCGCGTGCACCCGGTCGAGGTCGGTGGCGATGGCCGCGAACCAGGTGAGCAGCGACGCGACGGCGCCGGGCTTGCCGAGCGCGGACACCACCTCACCGAGCCGCTGCCGCAGCGGCACGAGGCCCGCGACGCCGAAGATGGCGATCGGGAGCGACGCCCGGTTCATGGTGATCTCCCGCGGCCGCAGGAGGGTGCTGTTGGAGGGCACGGCGCCGAGCACCGGGCGCAGGTCGGCGAGGTGCTCCGTGGCGCTGGGGGTCGATCCGAGGAGCTGGGCGGCCACCGCCGCGGCGTCGCGGTCGATCACCTCGAAGAGCTCGCCGGCGCGCTCCTCCTCAGGCGCCCGGGACACCGTGAAACGCTTGCCGAGAGGGTCACCGACTGCGATCAACGAGCACGCTCCATCGAAGTGAATGGGAGGACGGCGCGCACGATAATCCAGAAGCCCCCTCCGTTGCACAGCCGAACGCGCGGCCGCCCGACGTCGCTCGCGGGCTGTGGTACCCATTCGAGCCGGTGAGTCCAAACGTCGGGTCGATGCTCGGGCCGTGGCTGCTCATCGCGCTGGCGCTGGTGACCGTGCTGCTGCCTCCGCGGGGCGCTGGTGATGCCGCGCTCGCGGCGCGGAGCCCCCTTCGCATCGGGCTGGTGTTCGACGTGGGAGGCCGCGGCGACAAGAGCTTCAACGACGCCGCCTGGGCGGGCCTCGAGCGCGCCCGCCGTGAGCTGGGCGTCACCGTCGAGTACGTCGAGCCCGCCGACGGCGACGACCGCGCCGGGGCGCTGCGGCTCTTCGCCGCGCGAGGCTTCGACCGGGTCATCGGCGTGGGCTACGTGTTCTCCCGCGACGTCGACGCGGTGGCGCTCGACCACCCCGACACCCGCTTCGCCTGCGTCGACTACGCGCCCCCGGAGCGGGGCGACGGGCCGCGCAACGTCGTCGGGCTGAAGTTTCGCGAGGAGGAGGGGGCCTTCCTGGTGGGGGCCGCCGCCGGGCTGAGCACCGCCCGAAACGCCGTGGGCTTCGTCGGGGGGATGGAGATCCCGCTGATCCGTCGCTTCGAGGCGGGATACCGCGCCGGGGTGGGGGCGGTCTGCCCGTCGTGCCGGGTCCTCGCGGCCTACGCCGGCAGCACCCCGACGGCCTTCAAGGACCCCGAGCGCGGCGCCCAGCTCGCCACCGCGCAGATCGCCGCGGGCGCGGACATCCTCTTCCACGCCTCGGGCAGCACCGGCCACGGGGTCTTCGTGGCCGCGCAGCGCCTCGGCGCCCGGGCCATCGGCGTCGACGCCGACCAGCACGACGAGATGCCCGGGGTGGTGCTCACCTCCATGTTGAAGCGCGTCGACGTGGCGGTGTTCGAGCTGATCCGCGAGGCGACGCAGGGGCGCTACGAGCGCGGCGCCCGGGGGCTGCGCACCTTCGGCCTCGCCGAGGGGGGCGTCGACTGGGTGCACGAGGGGCCGCACGCGAGCGGCCTGCGCCCGGAGGTGATCCAGCGGGTCGAGGCGCTGCGGGCGCAGATCATCCGAGGCGAGATCGCGGTGCCAGGGAGGGAGTAGGTCGCGGGGAGGTGAGGGCGTCGCTAGCGGCGGAGGTCGCGCAGCAGCGCCCGCTCGAGGGCGGCGAGGCCCGGGGCGGCCTCCGTCGGGGCGTCGCGCCTCGCCTCGCGCACGGCGGCCAGCATCTCGGGGCCGCCCATGGAGAGGGCCGCCACGCCGATCGCGTCGCGCTGCGTCGGCAGCTCGCGCCAGCGACGGATCACCGCCCTCGCCGCCCTCGCGCGGAGGGGGGCGTCGAGCGGCGAGCGAGCGCCCGGCCGCGCCCAGCTCGACGCCGACTCCGCGAGGCCCTGGGCGAGGGCCGCGGCGTGCGATGGGGCGACGGTGGACTCCAGCTGCGACACCATCCAGCGCGAGGCCTCGGGGTCGGCGCAGCGCCCGAGGGCCGAGGCGGCGGGGTCGCGGCGCTCGCCGGTGGCGGCCATGAGCGTGCGCCGGTCGGCGTCCTGGCAGACCCGGGCGAGGCCGCGGGCGGCGGCGCGCAGCTCCGGCGCCTCGGTGGCGGTCGCGAATACACTGCGGAGTAAAGGGAGGGCCCGCGCGTCGCCGAGGTTGCCGACGGTCTCGAGGAGTCCGAGGCGCAGCGCCGAGCGCTCGTCGGCGGAGAGGTCGCGGGGGTAGCCGCTGAGGGCGAGGGCGTCGAGCATCGGGAGCAGCGCCTCGGGGCCCAGGGCGCGCAGCTCGATGGCGACGGAGGGGCGGCCGGCGCGGGAGCGGCGGTAGAACTCCGGGCGCAGGCCCTCGAGGTCGGCCACGCGGCGGTAGGCCTCCGGGTGGCGGGCGCGGTCGGCCCGCACCGCGGTGGCGAGCGGTCGCGCCACGCTGTCGGGGACGGCGCGCGGGTCGAGCAGCGGCGAGGCGCCGACGAGGCTGGGGAGGAGCGAGAGCGACAGGGTCGCGAGCAGGCGTCTCATCGGGCCACCTCCCACCAGGCGCCGCGCCCGGGGATTCGTCGGAGGGCGTTGGTGCCGCAGTGCACCTCCCCTTCGGCGGCGTGGAGGATGTCCCACTGCTCGGCGAAGTGGGCGGTGATGCCCTCCGCGCGCATGAGCGCGCTGAGGTGGGTCTGCATGAAGTCCGCGTTGTTGAGGACCGCCGCGTGGGGCTTCGCCATGATCACCGATCGGCCGTAGAGCAGCAGGTTGACGGTGCCGGGCATGTACGCGGCGCCCTGGCCGTTCTCGATCTCCCACATGAGGAAGGGCATCTCGATGACCTCGTCGTCGGTGAGCCCGGCCTCGGTCTGGAGGATCTCCCGGACCATGTCGATGTGCGCCTGGTCGCTCTGGTTGAAGGCCATGAGCTCGGTGTCCGCGAGGATGCTGTTGATGGTCCTCGCGGCGGAGTAGGCGCGGCCCTCCAGGGGGTGGCCCTCCGGGTGGAACCACCGCTGCCCCTCGAACATCACCCGCTCTCCGTTGGCCGGGTCGGCCTCGACCAGTGCCTGGAGCTGCGCTCGGGCCGCGCGGGGCGAGGCCACCAGGAGCTTCCAGCCCCGAGGGGAGTTCACCGGGATGAAGCTCGCGAACTCGTCGACGTGGCCCACGTGCAGCCACGAGGTGTCGAGCTCCAGCACCGGCCCCTGCACCCGCTGGGCGTTGAGGAAGGCGCGCAGCTCGGGGTCGCTGCTTCGGGCGGCGACGTTGCCGTGGAAGAGCCGCCCGAGGGGATAAGCCCCGTAGGCCGGGATCACCTCCAGGTTGCCGAAGGAGTCGAGGCTGGGGTCGTGGGCCCTGGCGGCGGGGTAGCGCGCCGAGTGGTGCCAGACGTAGCCGCGGTTGGGGCCGACGAAGTCGCGGCGCGTCCAGGCCGCGATGGCGCGGTCGACCCTCGGGGTGCGGAGCACGACGTTCATGCCGCGGGGGGCGTCGCCGCCGGGCATCGCGGTCCAGCCGAGCTCCATGTAGTCCTGGGTCCAGACGTCGGGGCCGCGGTCGCGCTCGCCCCAGTCGGGGTCCATGCCGTCGATGGTCTCGAACTCCATGCGGTCTTCGGTCGTGATCGAGTCGAGGTCGTTGATGAAGCGCGCCAGCGCGAAGATCCCTCCGCCGGTGGTGGCGTAGACCCGCTCGGTCTCGTCGAGCGAGCTGCTCACCACGAAGGGCGCCACGCGCATCACCGCGCGGTCGTCGCCCAGCGCCTCGCCGCCGCGGGTCACGGCCAGCGTCAGGGTGATCTCTCCCCGCCACTCCGCCGTGGGGAAGCCGCTCGACTCGACGCCGAGCTCCACGCCCCCGCGCAGGTCGGCGGTCGACAGGGTCTCCGCCGCGGGGTCGATGCGCCGCCATGCGCCGCCGTCCACGCGAAACACCCGCACCGTCGGACTCGTCGGGCCGGTGAGAGAGAGCCGCCCGGTCGCCCCCTCGACGAGGCCTGGCATCGGCGCCACGCGCACCCTCGCCAGGTCGAGCGCGTCGGCCTCGCCGTTGACCACGTCGTCCGCGCCGTCGAGCACGTCGTCGTCGTCGTCATCGTCCACGTTCGCCAGGAACACCGCGCCGTGCGCCGCGTCCCAGCTCGCCCGGAAGGCCTCGTCGTCGCCGGTGTCGGAGACGGTTCCGTCGCGGTTGGCGTCCACGAGCAGGCGTACCCGCGGTCGCGTAGCGCCGGAGTCGGTCCCCGCGTCGAGGCCGAGGTTGGCGGGGGTCGTCGCCACGTCGTCGCCGCAGCCCACGAGGAGCGCGGCCAGCGTCGCGACGAGCCAACGAGTTCCGGACCTGGGTGTCATCAGGCGCGGATGGGAGCGTCTCCGCGCTCGGGCGTCAACCAGGACCGCGGTCCGCAGCGCCGAGGTCATAGAGCGCGGCGTCGTGGCCGAAGCCGGGCCAGTGCACCAGGTCGCGAGGGCATCGGGCCAGCACCGCGCACACGAGGCGGTTGCAGCGGGCGTCGAAGTCGAAGAACCCGGTGACCCCGGCGGTGCGGGCGCGAAGCCGGAGCATCGGCTGCCCGTCGCCCACGACGGTCGCGAGACGGTCGAGCAGCGCGCTGGCCCCCGGGTCGTTGTCGGGCTCCAGCGCCAGCAGCAGGCGAGGGCGCTCGAGGACGTGCTGCAGCGGCCCGTGCACCATCTGGAGCGCGTCCCAGCAGGGCGGGTCGCAGGTCGCGGGGCCCTCCAGCCATTTCCAGCGGAGCCCGTGGGCGAGCTCGAGGCCCGGGTCGCAGCTCACGAAGGCCACGTGGCCCGAGGCGGCCAGCGCGGCGGCCCGCTCGTCGAGCGCGATGTCCTCGTCCGGGAGCCCGTCGGGGATGACGTCGAGGTGCCCCTCGAAGGGCGGCGCGTCGCCCCGGGCGAGGCTGAGCGCGTCGATCACCCGCAGCAGCACCATGGTGGCCGCGGCGGGGCCCTGCACCCGAAGCAGGAGGCCGCTCTCGTCCTTCGGGGGGTGGCCGACGACGAGGCCGCCCAGCGCGCGGACGTCCGCGAGGGAGGCGTGATCGGGCGCGGCGGTGACCACCACGCAGGCCGCGAAGGAGGGGGCGCGCGCGAGGGCGAGCCGCGCGTTGGGGGCGATGCCCTGGCTGATCACCACGAGGACGGCGCTGGGGTCGGTGACATCCGCGGCGCGCCCGGGGGCGAAGGCGGACAGCGGGACGAACGCGGCGCAGGCGTACAGGTGACGGCGGAGGAGCGCGGCGAAGAGGCGGGCGGGGCCCTCCGAGGCGCCTGCGCCGGTGATGATCCAGCGGGTGCGGTGGGAGAGGGCGCTCAGCGAGGGCAGCGGCGCGGCGAGCGCGGCGCGGAGCACCGAGGGGAGGTCGGCGCAGCGCTGTCGCAGGAGGTCGAGTCCGTCGTCGCTCATCACGTTCCTGCGTCGGGGCGGGCGTCGGGGTCGTGCTTGCGGAGGGCCATCGCCCGGAGATAACCCACGAGCCCGTCGAGGTCCTGCTCGCTGAGGTTGGGGTGCGCGGGCATCGCGCCGTAGCGGAAGCTCAGCGGGTTGCGGATGTACGCCCTGACCTGCGCCTCGGGGCGGTACTCGGTGACGTTCATCGGGACGTTGAGGTCCGGGCCGACGCGGCCGCCCTCGCGGTTGATGGCGTGGCATCGAATACACTGGTCGGTAAAGATCGCGTAGCCACGGCGAGCGAGCGACCCCTCCGGCTCGCCCTCCGGCGCCGTGTGGGGGAACACCGCTTCGAAGCGCGCCACCTCGATGACCGCGAGCTGCCAGGGGCGTGGGTGCGTCTCCAGGTCGACCTGCGAGGGCTCGCGCCACACCAGGTAGGCGGGCCCCGGGTTGGCGCGCTGCGGCCCGATGGGCTCCCAGCCAGGGCGGTCGAGGTCGCGCACGGCGAGGTAGGCACCGGGCTCCAGCAGCCGCTCTCCGGAGATGGGCACGGTGTATCCGTCCCGCGCCCGCAGCACGAACTGCCGCGCCCCGAGCGGTCCGGCCACGGCGTCGCGGAAGCCCTCGGCGAGCACGCGGTCGAGGCGCATCCCGCGGAAGCGCTTGGCGCGGTGGTAGTAGCCGTCGAAGTTCTCCACGGCCTCGGGCTCGATCCGCGCCGTGAGCTCGCCCAGCGTCATCGAGCGCACGGTGCGGCCGTCGACGCGGAACTCCAGCCGCGCGCCGGGCTCCTCGGCCAGCGGGAGGGCGCCCGCGTCGGCGGCGACGGGGGCCGCCGGGCGTCCGTTGCACGACGCGAGGAGGAGCGCGAGGGAGGCGGCGGCGAGGCGGCTCACGGTCGCAGCTCCCTCGGGGCGCGTCGCGCCACGAAGGCCACGAAGAGGCCGTAGTAGAGGACGTTGGGGACGATGCGCAGCAGGTACGCGGGCTCGATGCCGGAGAGGATCAGCACGTCCGAGGAGGCCCAGAGCGCGTACTGCACCAGGAAGAAGGTCGCGACGTCGCGGGCGAGCGAGGGGGCGCGGCGGGGGATGAGCGCGAAGCGCCAGAGCGCGAAGAGCGCGAGCGAGAGCAGCTCGTAGAAGAGGAAGATGTTGCGGGTGGCGGCGAAGGAGCCGGGCGCGACGCGGGTGGCGAGGGCGACCGCGAGCGAGGCGATGAGGCTGAAGCCGAGGGCGCGCGCCCAGGCGGAGGGCCACGACCGCGCGGGCGACGTGAGGCGTTCGAGCAGCAGGTAGGCGCGCAGGTCGCCAAGGATCACGAACACGATGGAGGCCGCGCGCTCGGCGGAGGGGTGGCCGTGGAGGGGCGTGGCGAAGCCGGTGAGCGAGGCGTCGAGGACGATCTCGATGGCAAAGCCGAGCAGCCATGCGCGGAGGAAGGGCGACCAGGCATCGGGCTGTCTCGCACGGAGCCAGAGCACGTACGCGAGACCCCCGAGCGCCAGCGGAAGCAGCAGTCCCGGGTGGTGCCAGGGGGAGGAGTAGATCTGCGAGGGGGACATCGGTGTTCAGTGGGCTTCGACGCCGTAGGATGCCCGAATCAGGCGTTCAGGGGCGTCGGCGAATCGCGCCGCTCTGAACGACCTCGAAGGCCGTGCCCGGGACGTCCTTGAGCTGATCGAGGTCGGCGTCGTTCCACGAGCGCGAGGCCTCGCCCGAGAGGTACCAGTTGCCGCCGGTGTCGGCGTTGAACATCCCGTAGCTGCGCAGCGCCTCGAGGATCACCCGGGCCGCCCCTCGGAAGCGGCTGATGTCGTAGGAGCGCTTGAGCCGGAAGCGCAGGCCCATGGGCGGGGCGTCGCGGTCCTCGTCTCCGCCGGGGTGCGTGGCCGGGAGGATCCAGCCGTCCTGGGTGTGCTCGAAGGTGACGCGGAGCGCGTGCCGGATGGCGCCGGTGCGGATCTCGTCCATGCGCGCGAGGCCGGGGAAGATGGGCAGGCCCGCCTGGTCGCAGGAGGTCCAAGGTTCGGGGCGCAGGCCGTTGGAGCGCAGGTCGAAGACGGCCCCGGAGCCCGCGACCCAGCCGTTGCCCGAGCGCTCGGCGTGATAGAGCTCGAACAGCCTGCAGGTGCCCGACTGGATGGCGATGACGTGGTGGTCACGGCCGCCTTCGATGGGCGCGTCGAGGGGGATGGGGTGCGGCCCCGGGTCGCTCTCGTCGCCGTACTCGTTGTAGGTCACGGAGACGCGAGGCTGCGACGCGGGCACGACCACATAGGGGATGCCGTACTGGGGGTTGGAGCCGAAGTCCGGGTGGAGGAAGCCCGGGCCGTGGGCCTGGATGTTGGCGATGTAGCGGTCCGAGCGGGGGTCGACCGGATCGTTGGAGACGTCGCGGTTCCAGGGGTTGTCGGGCGGGAAGATGGGGCACCCGGCGACCACCGGAGCGCCGTGCGAGGTGGGCGTCGCGGGCACCGAGGTCACCCCGAGGGTGAGCCGCTGCGCCGCCCGAAACGAGCGCTGCGGAGAGCAGCGGCACGACGCGCAGAAGGCCATCAGCACGAGCAACCGGGGGGCGACTGAGCGGTGCATGGCCACGATGACGTCGGTCTACCACCGGGGCAATCGGCGCCGCAACGCGTCCAGCGCGGCGCGCTCGTCGGGAGCGCGGAACACCAGCAGCACCGCCAGCGCGGGGTAGGCCCCGATGATCGCCGCACGCAGCGCGAGGTTGACCGCCCGCGAGGCGTCGAGGCCGCGATAGCCCAGCACGCCGAGCGCGAGCGCGAGCCCCGCGAGGATCGCGACGCGGCGGTACTCGTAGGTCACCGGGAGCACCCGGCGCACGGCCGCGTGGAGGGCGAGCGCGTAGAGGGCGAACACGATGGGCGTGGCGACGATGGCGCCGAGCAGGCCGAAGCGAGAGACGAGCGCGATGCCGAGGCCGAGGTCGAAGAGCGCGAGGGCGGGCTCGATCCACGCGACCGGGCGGGGGTTGCCGCCGAGCACCAGGCCGTTGCGGAAGAACTCCGCGACCTCGCGGAGCGCGAAGGCCGTCGCCACCGCGGGGATGACCAGCGCGGCGCTGGCGAAGGCCGGCGTGGCGAAGACGGCGACCAGCTCCGGGGCGGCGACGGAGAGCGCGAGCGCCGCCCAGGCGAAGAGGCCGGCGAAGAGGGTGAAGGCGCGGACGAAGCGCTCCCGGCCGTGGGGGCCGTCCCAGATCACGTACATCTGCGCGGTCCAGGCGTTGCGGAGGGGGTTGCCGAGCACCGAGGAGATGAGCGCGCCGAACTTGAACCCGAGCGCCCAGCGGCCGACGTCGGCGAGGTCGCAGTAGTGGTTGAGCACGTAGCTGCGGCTGTGCTGAAGCGCGATCAGGCCTAGCGCTCCGGGGATGAGGGGCCAGCCGAAGGCGTGCATGCGGCGCAGGGCGGAGGCGTCGAAGGCGAGGCCGGTGCGGCGGAGCGTGAGGGCGCAGAGGGCCGTGGCGGTGACCGCGGAGGCGAGGAGGGTGGCGAGGGCGAGGCCACGGACGCCGAGGTCGAGCGCGACGATGAAGGCGAGGTTGAGGACGAGGCCCAGGCCGGTGCGAGCGAGGGTCCAGGTGGCGAAGGAGAGGGGGCGGTCCTCGGCGCGGAAGCGGGTGAGGGGGATCTCCAGCATGGCCTGGAAGGCCACGGCCCCGAAGGTGAGCTGTAGCAGCGGGGCGCGGGCCGCGTCGTGGAGGAGCAGCGCCGCGAGGGCGGGCGAGGCGAGGGCGCCCGCGAGGGCGATGAGGCCGCCGACCCCGGCGAGGAAGAGGATCGCGGTGGAGGTCACCCGGTCGCGGCCGCGGTCGTCGGGGGCGTCGTGGAGGAAGCGGACGAAGGGGTCGGAGATGGCCGAGGAGAAGAGCACCAGGGCGACGAGGTCGACGGTGTCGATGAGCTCCGCGAGGCCGTAGTCGGCGGCCCCGAGGCGGTGCGTGTAGACCGGCACCATCACGAAGGACATGGCGCGCGAGACCAGCATCGTGAGGGCGTAGACCGACGACTGCCGCGCGAGCGCCCCGAGCGCCGAGGAGGAGGTCACGGCGCGCAGCATGCGCAGGCTCCGAGCCCGCGGGGAAGCGCCTCCGAGGCGCGACGGGTGACACAGATGCCGCGTCGACCAACTCGGGATTGACCGGGGCGCGGAGCGGGGGCGAGACTGCCTCTACCGAATTGGAGGTTCATGTGATGCTTCGTTGGTGGCGGCTCCTTGCCGCAGGGGTCGCTCTGGGTGCCTTGGTGGGCTGTTCGTCGGAGGATGGGGGGCTGAACTGCAATCCCCCGCAGATGGCGTGCGGCACGGCCTGCGCAGACATCTCCTCGGATGCTCGCAACTGCGGCGCCTGCGGCACGGTCTGCGGCACGGGTGAGCGCTGCGTCTCGGGGCGGTGCCTCTCGCCTTGCGGCGACGACCAGACCATCTGCGGCGGACAGTGCGTTGACCTGCAGAGCAGCCAGGAGCACTGCGGCGCCTGCGGCACCGCCTGCGCGGCGGGCACCATCTGCGTCGAGGGCGCTTGCGCGGTCTCCTGCCCGGCGGGAGTGACCCGCTGCGAACTGCCCTCCGGAGCCGGCGCCCTCTGCGCCAACCTGACCAACAACCGGCTGCACTGCGGGGGTTGCAACCGCGCCTGCGGGGCGGGCCAGCTCTGCGTGGCTGGCGTCTGCCGCGCCGGCTGCCCGGCGGGAGCGACCTCCTGCCAGGACCGCTGCGTCGACCTTCAGAGCGACAACGCCAACTGCGGCGCCTGCCGGGCGACCTGCTCGCAGGGCTTCTCCTGCCAGGCGGGCCGATGCCGGCTGGCCGACTGCCCGACCGGGACGATGGCCTGCGGCAGCCGCTGCGCCAACGTGCAGACCGACCGCGACAACTGCGGCCGCTGCGGCATGGCGTGCCCGCCCAGCAACGTGTGCAACGCGGGCGTCTGCGCCGCGACCTGCGCCATGGGCCAGACCCGATGCAGCGAGGACTGCGTCGACCTCCAGACCTCGAACTCCAACTGCGGCGCCTGCGGGACGACCTGCACGGGCGGACAGATCTGCCGGGCCGGGGCGTGCGTTCGCGAGTGCGCCATGGGCCAGACGCTCTGCGGTGATCGCTGCGTGGCCCTCTCGACCAACCGCGCCAACTGCGGGGCTTGCGGCACGGCGTGCACGGCGCTCCAGGTGTGCACCGGCGGCGCGTGCGCGCCCACCTGCGCCGCGGGCCAGACCCTCTGCAGCGGCGTGTGCACCCTGACCGCCGCCGACCCCGCCAACTGCGGCGCCTGCGGCACCGCCTGCACCGCCTCGCAGGCGTGCGTGGCCGGGGTCTGCACGGCGGTCCTCTCGACGGACCCGTTCTGCCCGGCGCCGAGCGTGCGCTGCGGCGCGGTCTGCACCGACGTGCGAACCGACAACAACAACTGCGGGATGTGCGGCATGGCCTGCGCCGGCAACCGCCTCTGCGCCGCGGGCGTGTGCGCGGTGCCCTGCTCGACCGGACAGCAGCGCTGCGGCTCGGCCTGCGCGACCGTCGCGACCGACCGGAACAACTGCGGCGCCTGCGGCAACGTCTGCACCGCGACCCAGACCTGCATCGCGGGGGCATGCACCTGCGCGGCCGGTCAGACGGCCTGCGGGACGGCCTGCGCCAACCTTACCTCGGACCGCAGCAACTGCGGCGCCTGCGGCGCGGCCTGCCCGACGGGGCAGTTCTGCGTGCGCAGCGCCTGCGGCACGATGCCGGCGCTCTATCACGGCTGGACCTCGCCGGTCGCGGGCTGCTCCACCGCCGGATACAACACCACCGCGCCCACCAACCTCGGCGGAACCTATCCCTTCAACATCGGCGACAGCGTCGCGTGCCGCGCGTGGAAGCTCGCCGCCACGGTCTGCACCACCGAGCCGCTGCCCTACTCCGGCAACGAGAATTTCTCGTGTCCCAACTCCGGTGGGTTCACCGACCCGGTGTTCGGAACGTACTGCGCGGTCGCCAACCAGTACTCGTGCTCCGGCTGCCCTGGCGCGTGCAACGCAGCGTGCATCTACAGCCCGCTGTCGCTGCGCAACTGCTCTGGCCGGGAGACTGACCAGCCGTGACCCGAAGGTCGACGCGCTCCAGGTCGTCCCAGAAGAACCCCGTGCAAGCGATGAACACTTCCATGCGAACCCAGCCTCTCCCGTCCGTTCTGCGCGCCTTGGGGGCGCTGCTCGTCCTGCTGGTCGTGCAGGGCTGCGAGAACACCGACAGGGTCTTCACCCCTGAGCCCGACGCCGGACCCACCACCGACATGGGCGGCCTGACCTGCGACGCCCCGCTCTCTCCCTGCCGCAACATGTGCCTCGACCTCGGGTCCGACCCGATGAACTGCGGCACCTGCGGCTTCGCCTGCGCGGGCGACCAGATGTGCGTGAGCGGCCGCTGCCTCGGCGCCTGCCCGACGGGGCAGACCCGCTGCGGCCAGCGCTGCGTCAACCTCAACACCGACCGCACCAGCTGCGGCTCGTGCGAGCGCTCCTGCGCCGCGGGCCTCGTCTGCTCCGAGGGCGCGTGCGCCCAGGAGTGCGGCCCGATGTACGCGCGCTGCGACGTGATCGGCGACGCCGGCGCGGGCACCGACGCGGGCGCCGTCACCGGGCGGACGTGCACCGACACCAGCATCGACGAGCGCAACTGCGGCGCCTGCGGCAACCGCTGCCCCGCGGGCCAGGTCTGCGAGAGCGGATCGTGCCGACTGATGTGCCCGGCGTCGCAGATGATGTGCGGCAACGCCTGCGTCGACCTGGCCACCAGCAACGCCCACTGCGGCACCTGCGGCAACGCCTGCCCGTCGGGCCAGCGCTGCACCGCGGGCGCCTGCGCCCCGGTGGGCTGCCCGGCCACCTTCACGGTCTGCGGCGGCGTCTGCACCGACACGGCCAACGACACCGTCAACTGCGGCACCTGCGGCAACGTGTGCCCCACCCCGGCCTCGTGCCGGATGGGCCGCTGCGGCATCGACTGCCCCTCCGGGCGCACCGCCTGCGGCGCGCTCTGCGTCAACACGGCCACCGACCGGCTCCACTGCGGGGCCTGCGGCACCGCCTGCCCCGCGGGCCAGCTCTGCGCGCTCGGGGTCTGCCAGCCGGGCTGCCCGACGGGCACCATCCGCTGCGGCGACCTCTGCGTCGACACCAGCACCGACGTCGCCAACTGCGGCGCCTGCGCGACGGCCTGCGCGGCCGGCCAGGTCTGCACCGGGGGCGTCTGCGCGGGCGCCTGCACCGCGGCGCAGATCAACTGCCTCGGCCGCTGCGTGAACGCGCAGTACGACCCGGCCAACTGCGGCGCCTGCGGCGTCGCCTGCGGCGCGGGCTTCGCGTGCCGCATGGGGGTCTGCAGGCCGCTCACCAGCACCGACGCCTCGGTCTGCGCGGCGCCCAGCCTGCTGTGCGGCGGCCTGTGCGTCGACCCCCGCACCGACAACGTCAACTGCGGGATGTGCGGCCAGGCCTGCGCGGCCGACCGCATCTGCGCGGCCGGCGTGTGCTCCGCCCCGTGCACCTCCACGCAGCGTCGCTGCGGCGCGGCCTGCGTCAACATCACCACCGACCGGGACAACTGCGGCGCCTGCGGCAACGCGTGCCCGACGGGCCAGTCGTGCCTCGCCGGGCGCTGCGGCTGCCCGACGGCGCAGACCTACTGCGGCATGGGCGCGACCGCCACCTGCTCGAGCACGCTGACCGACCGCGCCAACTGCGGCGCGTGCGGGACGGCCTGCCCGGGGACGATCCCCTGCGCGGGCGGGGTGTGCGGCTGCCCGATGGGGCAGACCAACTGCAGCAACACCTGCGCGAACCTCCAGTCCGACGCGGCGAACTGCGGCGGCTGCGGGCGCGCCTGCCCGATGGGTCAGTTCTGCGTGCGCGGCGCCTGCGGCGCGATGCCGCCGCTCTATCACGGCTGGACCTCGCCGATCGCCGGCTGCGCCACCACCGGCTACAACATGACGGCGACCACGAGCCTCGGCGGGATGTACCCGTACAACACGGGTGACAGCGCCGCGTGCCGCGCGTGGAAGGTCGCCGCCACGGTCTGCACCACCGAGCCCACGGCCTACTCCGGCATGGAGAATTGGCAGTGCCCGGTCTCCGGCGGGTTCACCGACCCGGTGTTCGGCACCTACTGCATGGCGAGCAACCAGTACTCGTGCTCGACCTGCCCCGGCGCGTGCAACGCGGGCCCCTGCCGCAGCGGCTCCAACACCCTGCGCAACTGCAGCGGCTCCGAGACGGCCCAGCCCTGATCGATCCCACCGGGGGGGCGCCTGCGGCCCTCCGCTCCCTCCCTCCCGCTCTCTTCCGCACCCCCCCCGACGACCGATCCCAAAGAGAACCCCCTCCGCCGCGCGATGCGCAGGGGAGGGGGTCGATGGGTCACCCTCGCTGTCGCCGCGGAGGCCCCCGGCTCAGAGCCCCGTCACCGGCTCCGGGGTCACGCCGTTGCCGCCGATGTTTCCGCGCCCGAGCTGGCCGTTCATGTTGCTGCCCCAGCAGAGCACCTGGCCGCTGCCGCGCAGGGCGCAGGAGAAGCCGAAGCCCGTGACGATCGCGATGGCGCGGTCGACCACCGAGACCACCACCGGGGTGAGGCTGCTGGTGGAGGTGCCGTTGCCGAGCTGACCGAAGGCGTTGGAGCCCCAGCAGCGGGCGCCGCCGTTGCGCAGCAGCACGCAGGAGTGCTTCTCGCCGGCGCCGACGCCCAGCGCCGTGGAGATGCCGGGAACCGCGGTGGGCGTCGCGCGGTCCATCATGGTGCCGTCGCCGAGCTGGCCGTCGGCGTTGGAGCCCCAGCAGAACACCGCGCCGGAGTTGCGGGCTACGCAGGTGTGGCCGAGGCCCGTGGAGACCGCGAGCGCGTCGGCGATGCCAGTGGCCTCGACGGGGGTCGCGCTGGTGACGCGCATGCCGTTGCCGAGCTGCCCCTGGGTGCCGCGGCCCCAGCAGGACACTCCGCCGTTCGATCGGATGCCGCAGGTGTGGTTGGGCCCCGCGTCGATCTGCTGGAAGTCCGTCGGGCCCGACACGGTCACCGCGAAGGCGCGGTTGGAGTTGGTGCCGTCGCCCACCTGGCCGTCGGCGTTGGCGCCCCAGCACGAGGCCGTCCCGCTGCGGCGCACCACGCAGGAGTGCGCGTCGCCCACCGCCACGGAGAGCGCGTCGTCGACGCCCTGCACCTGCACCGGCGTGGCCTGGTCGACCATCATCCCGTTGCCGATCTGCCCGTTGCGGCCGATGCCCCAGCACCACGCGGTGCCGTCGGACTTCACCGCGCACCCGTGGAAGCGGCCCACCGCGACGTCGACCACGCCCGTCAGGCCCATGATGTTGCTGGGCGTGGAGCGGGTCTCCCGGGTGCCGTCGGCGATCATCCCGTTGTTGTTGGCGCCCCAGCACGCGGCCGTCCCGTCGCCGCGGCGCGCGCAGATGGTCTGCGAGGTGGCCGCCAGGCGAAGGCCCATGCCGTCGCCGAAGTTGGTCATGTCGGTGTTCTGGTTGCAGTTGCCGGCCGGGGTGGGCGGGCTCGAGGCCGTGTAGTTCACGACCGCGCCGTTGTCCCCGGCGGCCCAGATGTTGTTGGCGCTGAAGCCCCAGATGGTGCGCAGGTCGCGCGTGGTCATCGAGGGCACCGGACCCCAGGCCGCGCCGTTCCAGTGCACCGCGGCGCCGCCCGCGCCGACCGCCCAGACGTCCGTCGCGCTGCTGCCCCAGACCGCGCGGAGCACCCCCGTGGTGCCGGTCAGCACCCGGTTGAACTGCCGCCCGTCCCAGCGCTGCGCGGCGCTCGTGCCGACCAGCCAGACGTCGTTCGCGGAGGCTCCCCAGACGCCGTAGTAGTAGGTCGAGCCGGAGAGGGGCTGCTCGGTCCAGGTGGTGCCGTTGCCGCGGTAGACCTTGGCGCCGACGGCCCAGAGGTCGCTCGTCCCGAAGCCGTAGATGGCCTGCAGGTCGCTGCCCGCGGTGATGCCCATGGAGCTGTTGGTCCAGCGGGTGCCGTCGTAGTGCCAGGCCTGGTCGGTGCCGACCGCCCAGATGTCCGTCGCGGACGAGCCCCAGAACATCCGCAGCTCGGTGCCGCCCAGGTTGGCCATCACCTCGGCGCTGGTCGTCGGGGGCATTCCCCCCATCACCGGGAAGCGCAGCATCGCGCCGACGCCCGCCTCGGCCGAGCCCGACGCGGGGATGGTCGCCCCGGCGGCGAAGATCGAGTCGCCGACGCCGCCGATGGAGACCAGGCGGAAGTTGCGCTTCCCCATCTCGTCCATGAGCCCGACCATCGGACCGGCGACGAAGGCCGTGCCGTTGTACCGCCGCAGGGTCTGCTCCCCGAGGATGTAGAGCCGGTCGGGCGCCGAGGCCCACATCGACAGGATGCTGTCGGTGGTGCCGCTGGCCACCGGGCGCCAGGCGCCGGGCACCATGCTCGCGAGCGCCGCGCAGTTGTTGCCGCCGCCGGCCGGCGGCGTCGCGTCGTCACCGCAGTGGGCGACGGCGAACGCGGCGAGACAGGCACACACCACAGGGGCGAGCTTCGATTGCTTCATCGAGGTTCCAGGGCTCCAGCGTCGAGAGGGTTTTTACGAGATGAGGTAATGATCGACGATCCGGCGCTCAGGCCTGGACGCGGCGGCGGCGACGGCGGACCGCGATGACCGCGCCGAGCCCGAGCACGCCGAAGCCCCATGCGGGGTCGGCGTCGTGGCTGCCCGCGTGGCAGCTGCAGTCGCGGTTGGAGGGCGGCAGGCTCGGGGTCGAGCCCGCGTCGATGGAGCCGTCGACCCCGGCGCCCGCGTCGCGTCCGGCGTCACGGCCCGCGTCGCGGCCCGCGTCGGCCACGGCGCCGTCGGTGGTCGCGCCGTCGGGGGCGCCCGCGTCGCGCATCGGCGTCGGGCGGGTGCCCGGAACGCAGGCTCCGTCGCGGCAGACCTCGCCGGAGGGGCAGAGGATGGTGTCCGGCGGCGCCTCGCAGGCGTCGCGGCACATGCCGCGCTCGCAGTAGGTTCCGGTCGGGCAGGTGATGCCGGTGCAGAGGTCTTCGCTGCAGTAGCCGTCGGGCTGGCAGCTCGCCCCGTCGGCGCAGGGGCGGCACTGGCAGCCGGGGATGCACTGGCCGAAGGTCGCCGAGGAGGGGGTGTTGTCGCAGACGTCGCGGCCGTCGCAGACCACGCCCTGGCAGGGGTTGATGCATCGGCCGGCGCGGCAGACCTGCGCGTAGGGGCAGGTGACGCCCTCGCAGATGCCGATGCAGCGGCCGTCGGAGCAGCGCTCTCCGCTGGGGCAGGTCACTTCGAGGCACGAGGTCTCGACGCAGGTGCCGCGGGTGGAGCAGGTCTGGCCGGGCAGGCAGCCGAGCTCGGGCTGGCAGCGGTTGACGCACTGGCCGCGGTCGCACACCAGGTTGGTGCCGCAGAGGTCGTTGCCCTCGTCGGGCATGCCGTCGCAGTCGTTGTCGAAGCCGTTGCAGGCGCGGGCGCGGGGCTGGTTGACCTGCTGGCAGCTCGTGCCCATGCCGGCGCAGAAGGTCACGCCCATGGCGCAGGCGCCCATCTGGCCGGGGACGGTGCAGGGGAGGCCCGCGCCGGTGCAGCCGCCCGCGATGTCGCCGCCGCGGATCTGGAAGCGGTAGAGCCCGGGCGAGCCGCCGGGGACGTTGGAGGTGCGGCACACCTCCTGGATCGCCATGGTGCGCGACATCGGGAGGGCGACGTAGTTCATGCGGTTGCCCGCGTCGAAGCCCACCTGGGCGGGCGTGCCGCCGAAGCCGCCCATGCCGCCGGAGGCGTCACCGGTGATCCACTCGCAGCGGTTGTAGCGAAACTCCACGTCGAAGTCGCCGACGCGGGTGCAGGTGCCGGAGGTGGAGAGCACCATCTGGAAGTCGTTGAGGTGGTCGTTGTGCGAGCTGAAGTACCCGACGTTGTGCCAGGTCACGACGATGCGGTTGGGCTCGACATGGAAGCAGATCGAGTTGTTGCTCGGCTGGCCTCCGCCGCGGGTGTCGACGTCGGCCCACCACGGCGCGATCATGGGCTGATCGGCCACCGGGAAGGGCTGCGGCGTGAAGGTGCCGAGGCCGCCGCGGAAGGTGATGTTGCCGTTGGTGTTGAGGTAGAAGCTCTGGTAGGTGCGCCCGAAGAAGGTGAGGCCCATCGGGAAGGCGGGCCGCAGGTCGATGGCCTGCGCCGCGCCGGTGCCGCTCGGCCCCGCGTAGGAGCCGTCGTCGTTGGGGTGGACGCAGTGGTCGACGGTGCCATAGCCGGTCGGGCCGCCGAACCCGTTGAGCAGCGGGATCGCTTCCGCGGTGGTCGCGACGAAGGTGGTCACGGTCATCGCGGCGCACGCGTTGAGAAGGGTTCGGAGGTTGCCCGGGGCGGTCATGAACGATGCCTCACTTCTGCGTCGGAGAACGCCTGAGCCCCAACAGGAATCCCCGGGAGCGGCGCGCAAGGGAAGACGGCGTCGGTGTCCGTGACGTGAGCACAGCACCCGACGAGATTGGCGCGACCATAGCCCAGCGTCGCGGCTCCCGTCGAGGGACAGAAGCCGCGGCGGAGGACGGCGATCAGGAGGGGGGGAGAGTTCTGGAAGAGAGGAGCGAGGCGGCTCAGCGGCGGGCGCGGCGTCGGCGGCGCGCCGCGAGGGCGGTGCCGAAGGCGAGGGCGCCGAAGTACCAGCCCGGCTGATGCTCGGCGACGCCAGCGCGGCAGGTGCATCCGGTCGACCCCTGGGTCCAGCGGAGGGGGCCGGCGTCGACGCGGGTCGAGCCGTCGGCGAGGCGCCCGGCGTCGCGTCCGGCGTCCGCCGCGCGGCCCGTGTCGGTCGCAGGGCGGCCGGTGTCCGTGGTGCGTCCCGCGTCGAGCGGGGGAGCGACGCCTGCGTCGATGGGGGCGGGGGCGCCGCTCACGCACTCACCGAGCCGGCACACCTCGCCCGCGGGGCAGAGCCGGGTGTCGGGGCCGACCTCGCAGGAGTCGCGGCAGGTGCCGGCCTCGCAGTGGGCGCCGGTGGGGCAGGTGACGCCGGTGCACGCGTCGACGGTGCAGTGCCCGTCGGGCTGGCAGGTCTGGCCCGCGGCGCAGGGGCGGCACTGGCAGCCCGCGACGCACTGGCCGAAGGTGGTGGAGCGGGGGTCGTCGTCGCAGACGTCGCGGCCGTCGCAGACCACGTCGGCGCAGGGGTTGACGCATCGGCCCGCGCGGCAGCTCTGCGCCCACGGGCACGTCACGCCGTCGCACACGCCAAGGCAGCGCCCGTCGGCGCAGCGCTGCCCCGCGGGGCAGGTCACGTTGAGGCACGAGGTCTCGACGCAGGTGCCGCGGTCGGAGCAGGAGCGGCCGGTGAGGCAGCCGAGCTCGGGCTGGCAGCGCTCGACGCACTGGCCGCGGTCGCACACCTGGTTGGTCGGGCAGAGGTCGTTGCCCTCGTCGATCATCCCGTCGCAGTCGTTGTCGAAGCCGTTGCAGGCGCGGGGGCGGGGGCGGTTGACCTGCTGGCAGGTGGTGCCCATGCCCGAGCAGATGGTCACGCCCATCCCGCAGGCGCCCATCTGTCCGGCGACGGTGCAGGGCATGCCCGCGCCGGTGCAGCCGCCGCCGACGATGCCGCCGCGAATCTGGAAGCGGTAGAGCCCGGGCGCCCCACCGGAGACGTTGGAGGTGCGGCACACCTCGAGGATCGCCGCGGTGCGCGACATCGGGAGCGCGACGAAGTTCATGCGGTTGCCCGCGTCGAAGCCCACCTGGGCGGGCGTGCCGCCGAGGCCGTTGGAGCCGCCGGAGGCGTCGCCGGTGGTCCACTCGCAGCGGTTGTAGCGAAACTCCACGTCGAAGTCGCCGCCGGTGGTGCAGGTGCCGGAGGTGGAGAGCACCATCTGGAAGTCGTTGAGGCGGTTGTTGTGCGAGCTGTAGTAGCCGACGTTGTGCCAGGTCACGACGATGCGGTTGGGCTCGATGTGGAAGCAGATCGAGTTGTTGCTCGGCTGGCCTCCGCCGCGGGTGTCCACGTCGCCCCACCACGGCGCGATCATGGGCTGATCGGCCACCGGGAAGGGCTGCGGGGTGTACGTGAAGAGCGCGGCGTTGAAGGTGATGTTGCCGTTGGTGTTGAGGTAGAAGCTGTTGAAGGTCCGCCCGAAGAAGCGGAGGCCGGTCGGGAAGGCGGGGCGCAGGTCGATGGCCACCGCGGCGCCGCTCCCGCCGGGGCCGGCGTAGGAGCCGTCGTCGTTGGGGTGGACGCAGTGGTCGGCGGTGCCATAGCCCGTCGGTCCGCCGAAGCCGTTGAGCAGGGGGATGGCCTGCGCCTCGGGGGAGGCCGCGACGAGCATGGCGGAGAACGCGCAGACGGAGAGCAGCGGGCGCTGGAGTCGACCCAGGGCGATCATCGATGGGGCCTCTTCGTGATGGTTGAACGGACGCTCAGAAGAATCTCTGCCGTCGCGGCATCGGGCACGTTAGTGCATTCCCGCGGCCCCCGTCGAGAGGACCCTTGACCGGGGACACGGTAGGAGCTCTCAGCCAGCCGCCGGGGCTGATCCCTCGTCGCGGACCTTCGACCAGTCGAGGCGGTCGCTGTCGGCGGCGCGGGGGAGGGCGCGCTGCAGGGCCGCGAGGAGCGATGCGCGGGCCTGAGGGAGCTTCTTCGGGTCGCAGCGCGCGGAGAGCCGCCAGGTGACCTTCTCGCCGTTGAAGTCGAGGGGGCCTTCGAGCTCCACGGCGCCGCGCAGGTCGAACCTCGCGGGCTCGTCGACGAGGGGCTGCACCGCCGCCTGGAGGACGTCCCGGGCGCGCTCCACGGGGACGCTCCAGGGGGAGCTCACGTCGACGATGGCGCGCTGCCAGGAGTGGGTGCGGTTGGTGACGGTGCCGATGCCGCCGTTGGGGATGAAGTGCAGCGGGCCGGCGGCGTCGCGGAGCACGGTGACCCGCATGGTCATCTCCTCGACGGTTCCGGTGATGGCGCCGATGGAGACGGTGTCGCCCACCGCGTACTGGTTCTCCATCAGGATGAAGAAGCCGCCGAAGAAGTCCTTCACGATGGTCTGCGCGCCGAAGCCGACGGCGACGCCCGCGATGCCCGCGCCGGCCAGCACCGGCGTCACGTCGAGGCCGATGCTCGCGAGCACGGTGACCGTGGCGATGGCGTAGACGATCGCCCGCGCCACGGAGCCCGAGACCCGCACCAGCGTCTCCACGCGCTGGCTCTGCTGGATCATCGAGGCGGTGGCGACGGTGTCCTTCGGGCCTCGCGCCGCCGCCCGCTGGGTGATGAAGCGCTCGAGCCGCGGCACCAGCCTCAAGAGCGCTCGCGCCACCAGGATGGTCACCGTGATGCGCAGGCCCGCGCCGAGGACCATCCGGACGACCTCGGGCAGCGCCGACCAGAACGGGAGCACGAACTCGCTCGCACCGCGCACCGAACCGTGGGTGTTCTGCATGGCGGCGGAAGATACTTCGCCCGCGGGACGCGCTGGTACACACTCTCTGGGGTGGAGCTGCTGATCACCGGAGCCACCGGTTTCCTTGGGCGGACGCTGGCCGCCCGGCTGGTGCGAGAGGGCCATCGGGTGCGGGCGCTGGTGCGGTCGGAGTCCGACCCCGCGGCGAGGGAGCGGCTGCGGGCGCTGGGCGCGGTGGAGCGCGTCGGCACGGTGACCGACGAGGCCTCCGTGCGCGCGGCGATGGCGGGCGTCGAGGCGGTGGTGCACTGCGCGCAGGTGGGGCCGCGGGCCTCCAACGAGGTCGCGGAGGCGGTCAACCTCGTCGGCGCCGAGAACGTGCTGCACGCGGCGCGGGCGCTGGGCGTCCGTAGGCTGGTGTTCCGCTCGAGCGAGTCGGTCACCCGCGGGGGCGTCGCGCGCAGCTACGTCGACGAGGAGCATCCCTCGCCGCCGCGCTTCACCTTCCGCTCGGCGGAGGCGCTCTCGCTCGCCGACGACCTCGTGGGGGCCGCGGGCAACGAGGCCTTCTCGACGGTGGTGATCCGCCCGGGGATTCTGTGGGGCCCGGACGACACCCGGTGGCTGCCGGCGGTGCTGCGCCGCGTGCTCGCCGGGCGCTGGCGGTGGATCGACGGGGGGCGGTCGATGGTCCCGACGAGCCACGTCGACAGCGTGGTCGACGCGATGGTGCGCTCGCTGACGGTCGAGGCCGCGGCGGGGCGCACCTACTACGTGACCGACGACGAGCGGGTGACCGCGAGGGAGTTCGTGAGCCGCTCGGTGGCCGCCGCGGGCGCGGGGAAGGTCTCCGCGGGGAGCCTGCCTTACTGGGCGGCGTATGCGCTGGGCTGGTGGGCCGAGCGCGGCGACGACCCGCTGGCGTGCCACCGCGCGGAGGTCTCGACGCTCGGGCAGGTCGCGTATTTCAACGTCCAGCGGGCGCGCAAGGAGCTCGGGTGGGCGCCGGTGCTGAGCGTCGACGAGGGGATGCGCTCGCTCGCCGCGTGGGCCGCGAAGCGGGGCGGCGCGGAGGTCGTCGCGCGGGGAGAGGTCGACCCGGCGCCGCCAGGCTGATCGTCGGGCCTCGCCGGGCGTCGGATCGCGGTCTCTGGGAGACCCTTGCGATCAAACGATCGGAAGAGGGAGAGGGTGGCCCGGCTGCACCGCGATCTACGCTGCCGTTGCTTCGTTTCCGACCTGGCGGGGTTCACGAGCCAAGGTCAGCCGGGCCATATGATCTTCAGGATCTCTCCCTCGGACGGCGCGGGGTGTAACCCAACCTCCCGGGGGAAGGCAACACGAGAACGCGCGAATCATCCGCCGGGCCCTCGACTGGAGTCCGCGCGTCGATGGGGCTACAAGCCGCGCACCTATGGCAGAGATCGAGATCCGGGAGATTGCGGCGGGGAGTGATCCCCGCGAGTTCATCGACGCGTCGCACGCCGTGTTCGAGGGGGACCCGAACTTCATCGCGCCGCTGGAGATGTTCGACATCAAGCCCCGGCTCGACCCGAAGAAGAACCCGTTCTTCAAGCGGGGCGAGGCGGTGTACTTCGTCGCTCGCCGCGGGGGGAAGCTGGTGGGCCGCATCTCGGCCTCCATCGATCACGAGCACAACCGGGTCTGGAGCGAGAAGAACGGCTTCTACGGCTTCTTCGACACCGTCGACGACGACGCGGTGGGCGCGGCGCTGCTCGAGCGCGCGGCCGCGTGGCTGAAGGCCAAGGGGATGACCCGGATGAGCGGCCCCTACGGGCTCTACGCCAACGAGGAGATCGGCACCCTGGTCGAGGGCTTCGACTCGCCGCCGGTGCTGATGATGGCGCACTCGCGCCCGTGGCAGGGCCGGGTCACCGAGGCCTGGGGGCTCAGCAAGGAGAAGGACCTCTTCGCGTGGCGCTACGAGGTCTCGGAGTTTCCGAAGCGGGTGGAGAAGGCCTGGGCGGACATGAAGGCCCTGCCGGAGCTCAAGCTGCGGTCGGTCAACACGTCGAAGATGCACGATGAATTGAAGATCATCATGGACATCTACAACGACGCCTGGGAGGGCAAGTGGGGCTTCGTGCCGGCGCTGCCCGACGAGATCGAGAAGACCGCCGAGGACCTCAAGCTCATCATCGACCCCGACCTCGCGTTCATCGCGGAGATCGACGGCAAGCCGATGGGGATGTGCATCCTGCTGCCCAACATGAACGAGTGCATCCGGGACATCCGGGGCAAGGAGTTTCCCTTCGGCATCGTGAAGGCGCTCTGGCGGCTCAAGGTGTCCGGGCCGAAGTCCTCGCGGTTGATGCTGCTCGGCATCCGCAAGGAGCTCCGGGGCGTGCGCAAGTACATGCCGCTCTCCGCGGCGATGTACGTCGAGGTCGCGAAGCGCGGCTCGGCCAAGGGCTACACCTGGGGCGAGCTCTCGTGGACCCGCGAGGACGACTCGCCCATCAACAGCGGCATCGCCGCCATGGGCGCGAAGATCTACAAGCGCTACCGGGTCTACACCAAGGACCTCTGACCCGCGCCGCGGGCTCGTTTGCAACTCCGCGCGGATCTCGGCCAGACTCCCGCGCCGTGCGCTCCCACACCATCCTCCTCGCGCTCTCCCTCGCGGTCGTCGGCTGCGCGAGCACCGTCGACGGCACCGCCGCGCGCGCCGATGGGGGGCTCCTCTCCGATGTGCTCCCGGGGCTCAACCCCGACGGCCTCGACCCCTTCCGTCCCGTCGAGGCCGGGGTCATCACCGTCGACGCGGCCCGGGTCGACGCCGGCGATCCTGGCTTCGCGGACGCCACGGTCTTCGACCAGCGCTACGGCACCCTCTACATCGGCAGCAACTCGTCGGGCGTCGAGGACACCACCTACGTCGGTGCGACCTTCCGCTACCTGCCCTACCCCGATGACCTCCGCTGCGGTCAGCGCTCGTCCGGGGCCTGGGACCTCTCGGTCTGCACCAGCGCCGGCGCCGCCCCGGTCGATCCGCACCCGCGAACCTTCCCCCACGCCGGGGTGATCAGCCTCTCCGGCGGACTGCGCGCCGTCTCTCTCCGCCCGCAGTCGTCGGGCCAGTACAGCACCTACTTCGACCAGGGGACGGAGTTTCCCGGGCCTCGCATGGTGAGGGTCCAGGCCCCCGGGACGAGGGACATCCCCGCCTTCGACCTCACCTTCTCCGTCCCTCCCACCGTCGTCGTGACCGCCCCCGGCAACACCGAGGAGCTGGTCGTCGACCGGGGCCGAGACCTCGTCGTGGAGTGGATCCCCAACGCCGCGCGCGAGGTCTGGGTGGTGCTCTCGCTCGTCCACTCGGTCGACGGCGAGACGCGCAGCTACCGGGCCGCCGTGCAGACCTACGGCGACGTCGGCCGCGCGGTGCTCCCGGCGCGCGCCCTCGCCGAGCTCCCCGCCGGCACCACCGGCCGGGTCGCGCTCACCATCCTCCCGTACAACGTCAGCACCGCGCGCATCGGGGCGTGGCCGCTCACCGCCACCGTCGTCGGTCAGGGCCGCCGCTACACCGTCACGCTCCGATGAGCGACCGCCGCCGCGCCCTCGCGTGCGCCTCCGCGCTCGCGCTCGCCCTGCCCGCCCGCGCCCAGCTCCGCCCCGCGCCGCACGCCCGCTGCGTCGTCACCGCCCACGTCGCGGTCGCCCCCGACGACCCCGGCGACCCGCTCGCTCCTCCGGCGCTGCTCCCGCTCGACCGGCTCACCGTCGTGGCCTGGCGCGACCGCGCCGGCGCCCTCCTCGTCCAGCGCTTCGCCGCGGACCTGCGCGCCCTCGACGAGCCCCGGGTCGTCGCGCAGCCGGTGCGGATCTTTACCCTGGCACGTACTCCGACGGGCTTCGCGCTGGCCTACGTCGAGCGCGAGCACGAGCTCGTCGTCGCGCGCCGCTCGGCCTCCATGGAGGCGCAGAACGTGCCGCGGGTCGTCGAGGCGATCCGCTCTCCCGTCACCTCGCTGTCGCTCGCCCCGGTCGCGGGCGGCTCGCTCCTCGCGTGGTCGACCCCGGAGGCGGTGCGGGTGATGGCCCTCGATGCGCGCGGGGTCCCTCGGGCTCCCTCGAGCGTGGCGCTCGATCAGCCCGGGGCCCGCTCGGTGGGCCTCGACGCGGCCGAGCGGGCGACCCTGCGCGTCGACGCGATCGACCCGTCGGTCGAGCCGTGGGTGCTCACGCTGCAGCCCGACGGCGTAGTCGCGAGCCGGGCGCGCTGGCCCATCGGCGCCCTCGGCCCGGTGCGCCTCGGGGGCGTCGCCTTCACGGCGCAGATCAACCCCGTCGGGAGCCCGATGCTCCTGCGCAGCAACGTCGCGGCTCCCCCGGCGGCCATCGCCGACCCGGCGGTCGTGCCGCGGGCCCGCCTCGACGCCCTCGCGGTCGACGGCGAGCTCGCCGTCGCGATGGTGAGCGACCCGGTCGCGGGGCGGCAGTCCCTCGCGCGCCTTCTCCCCGACGGCAGCGCCTCGTGGCTCACCGGCGTCCGAGGCGCCATCCCCGGACGGTCGTCGCTCGCCGTGCTGGCGCCGGGGACGGTGCTGCTGCTGACCCGGGACGCCGCGCACTCTCCGCCGCGCACGACGCTACAGCGCTACGTCTGCACGCTGCCCTGAGGCGCGCCGGTCACCGCGGCCGGAACTCCAGCGAGGCCGAGTTGATGCAGTAGCGAAGCCCGGTGGGGGCGGGGCCGTCCTCGAAGACGTGACCGAGGTGCCCGTCGCAGCGCGCGCAGTGCACCTCGTCGCGCTCCATGCCCATCGAGGTGTCGACCGTCCGGGCGACGCGGCCCGGGGCGACGGGCTGCGTGAAGCTCGGCCACCCGGTGCCGGACTCGAACTTGTCCTCCGAGCGGAAGAGCGGCGCCCCGCACGCGGCGCAGCGGTAGACGCCGTCGGCGTGGTGGTCCCAGTAGCGCCCGGTGAACGCGCGCTCGGTGCCCTGCTCTCGCATCACATGGAAGCGCTCGGGCGTCAGCCGCCGCCGCCACTCGTCGTTGGAGAGCACGAGGCGTTCGCCGATCGGGGGGTCGGCGCCCGCGTCGCCGGAGCTCACCGCCGCCACGGCGGGCGCTCGCACGGACGCCTCGGGCGCCCGCGGCGATGCCCCCGGCCCCGTGGCCCCCGCGCGGCTGCACGCCGCCGTCGCCGCCACGCCCAGACACCCCTGTAGCCAGCTTCGTCGGTTCATGGTCGTGGCTACGCCCCGGCCCCGCGATCGGATACAGCGCCCCGTCGCGCTCACTGCTGACGGCGCCGCAGCCACCACGCGCCGACGCCCACCAGCACCACGACCGGCAGCACCTTCCAGACCCAAGACCAGTCCTCCGGGCTCTCCGGCACCTCCGGGGGAGCCGGGGCCGTCACGGCGGGCGGTCGGTCGCGGATCAGCACGGCGGTGTCGCTCCACCCCAGGTGGCGGAGCGTCGCGCGGTCGATGGTGGTGCCGTCCAGACGGAGCGCGGTGAACTCCACCTTCTCGCGCTCCACGTCGACGCGCACGTAGTGGTGCTCCGAGGCGAAGGCCCGCGACATCGCCCGGGCGCTGCGCCGTCGGTAGAGGGGCGCGCCCCCGCCGCCGGTGACGAGGTAGTGAAGGCCCTCGTCGTCGCCGCGCTCGTAGGCGTGGTCGTGGCCCGAGATCACCAGGTCGACCCGGTGCCGCCGCAGGAGGGCGTCGATGCCCGCCTGGGCGGTGAGCTCGTTGTCTCCGTGCGGACCGGACGAGCGCGGGCCCCAGTGCATCACCACGAAGAGCCAGTCGTCGGGGCCCTCGCGGCGCTGCCGGCCGAGCTCGCGGTCGAGCCAGTCGCGGGCGTCGCCGGACCAGTCCTCGTAGGAGTTGGCGAGGACGAAGCGGACGTTGCCGTAGCGCAGTACGGAGTCGAGCTCGGCGCTGGGTCCGCCGGGCGCGACGTGGACGTACCGGCGGTAGTTGTCCGTGCCGTTGGAGAAGGGCTGCGCGATCTCGTGGTTGCCGATGACCGGGACGAAGGGCGCCACCCGCAGCAGCGGCGCCTCGATGGCGAAGAACTGCTGCCAGTCGTCCTCCTCGCGGCCGTCCTCGACGAGGTCGCCGGTGTGCACCACGAACTCCGGACCCTCGCGGCGGATGGCCTCCACCACGGCGGCGTGGGGGCGCGCCTGGCTGCGCGTGTCGCCGTAGAGCACGAAGCGGAAGGGGACCGGCGTCGTCGGGGCGGTGCCGAAGGTGCCGGAGGCCGTCTCGACGTCCGGGGCGGACACCTCGTAGCGGTAGCGGGTGCCGGGGCGCAGGCCGCTGAGGGTGAGCTCCTGGAGGGTCGCGTCGACGCCCGAGCGCGCGGTCACCACGCCCTCGGTCAGGTCGCCGCCCGGACCCTGCGGGACGGCTCGCACCTCGAGCCTCCCCGGACGGCGGCGCTCGGCCATCACCACGACGCTGTCGGGGCGAAGGTCCATCAGCCACGGGCCCTTCTGCAGCCGGTCGAGCGCCCACGAAGGAGGGGCGAGCGCGCACGCCGCCAGAAACCACGCTGCTCGGGATGCTCTCGACACGGTGCTGGACACTAGCTTCAACCCGAGTGCGGGCTCCACCCCTGTCTCGCTGGTGGGACTCCGCTCGCGGTCCGTGGTAGCGACGCCGCGGATCTCTCCGATGGCCGCCCCGCGCTCCACACCCCGCCGACGTCGCCTCCAGATCGACCGCGCCCTCGTGGCGGTCGCGGCCTTCCACCGCGGCTTCGATCCGCGCAGGGCGCTCGCCAGCGATCCGCTCCGCTTCGCCCACCGCTACGCCGACCCCGAAGACCGCGCCCTCGTCGCGCTGCTCTCCGCGCTGATGGCCTTCGGCCGCATCGCCACCATCGGGCAGAAGCTCGAAGACCTCTGCGTGAGGCTCGGAGCCTCCCCCGCCGAGGTGATCCGCCGCGAGGACCGCGCGGCGCTCCACGAGCGGATGCGCGGGTTTCGTCACCGCACCTTCCGCGGCGCCGACGTCGCCGACCTGCTCTTCGCCCTCGGGGAGAACCTCCGCCGCGACGGGCGCGTCCTCGCGCCGCTGGAGCAGGCCTGGGAGTCCCACCGCGAGCTCCGCCCCGCGCTCACGGAGTGGGTGCACCAGCTCCGCGCCATCGCGTGGCCCGGCGGCGCCGACCGCGCGCAGTCGCACCTGCTCCCCGACCCGTCGGGGCCGAGCGCGTCCAAGCGGCTCATGCTCTTCCTCCGCTGGGTGGTGCGGCGCTCGGGCGTCGACCTCGGGCTCTCGACGATCCCCGCGTCCGCGCTGCTGATGCCCGTCGACGTGCACGTGCACCGCATCGCCCGCAACCTCGGCTTCACCGCCCGCGCCGACGCCTCGTGGCGCACCGCCGAGGAGATCACCGCCGCGCTCCGGCTGCTCAGCGCCGACGACCCGGTCCAGTACGACTTCGCGCTCTGCCACCTGGGCATCAGCGGGCGATGCCCGTCGAGCCGCGACCTCCCAGAGCGCTGCGAGGGATGCGCGCTGCAGACCGTGTGCGTGCACTGGCGTTGAACCGCCCCGCCCGGACTGGCAACGTACCGCCCACCATGACGCCACTGGCCGAGCGCGTGATCATCGACCGACTGCGCGAGGGCGTGCCCGTCCGCTGGACCGTGCGGGGCAGCAGCATGTGGCCCTCGATCCGCGACGGGGCGACGGTGTCGGTCTCTCCGGGGGAGGTCCGCTCGATGCGCGCGGGGGAGCTCGTGGCCTTCACGCGCGGGGCGAGGGTGGTGGTGCATCGGGTGGTGGCGGTCGAGCCCGGGGGCCTGCGCTGCCGGGGCGACGCGCTCTCCCGGGAGGACGGCGTCGTGCCGTGGGCCGACGTGCTCGGCCGGGCGACGGTGCTCGAACAGCGGCCGCTCTCGCTGCGCTGGCCGAGGGCGCGCGAGCTCCGGGCCCTGCTCCGGGCGGCGCTGGGCGCCATGCGGACGGTGCGCTCGTGAGGCTCGACATCGCGGGGCTGCGCGTGGCGGTCGAGGCCACCGGACCGATGAACCCCCGCCACGTCGACGTGCGCTTCGGGCGCTACGCCGCGCCGGACGACGGTCGCCCCGACGACCTGCGGCTCGAGCTCCGGGTCGACCCAGGGTGGGTGGCGCCTCACCCGGTTCGCAACCGCTTCCCCGGCGTGGACTTCGAGCGCGCCCCCGACGGGACCTTCCACTTCCTGCGCCCCGACGGCGAGACGAGGGTCGACCTCGCGCGCCACCGGGCGACGGCGGTCGTGCGCCCCACGCTCGTCACCGACGATCCGATGGAGGACATCACCCCCATCGACACGCCGCTGCGGCTGCAGCTCGCGAGCGAGCTCCCGGCGCACCAGGGAGCGATGGTCCACGCCTGCGGCTACGCCGACGACCGCGGCGCAGTGCTCTTCATCGCCCGCTCCGAAGGGGGGAAGACCACCACCGCGCGCAAGCTCCCCGAGGCGAACGTGCTCTCCGACGACCTCGTCGCGGTGCGCCGCACGCCAGAGGGGTGGGACGCCTTCGCGCTGCCCTTCGTCGGCGAGTGGCAGCGACCGACGGTCCCCCGGCGCGGGCGCTTGCGGGCGCTGGTGTTCCTCCGCAAGTCCGACGAGCTCTCGATCACCGACTGCCCCGCGGCGCTCGCCTTCCCCGACATGCTCCAGGCGATGGTCTGGTTCGCCAAGGGCGACCCCGCCGCCGCCGCGCTGCTCGACCACGCGCACGCGCTCATCCGCGCGGTCCCCTGCGTCACGCTCGCGATCCCCCGCGACCGTCCGGTGCTCCCGCTGCTCGACCGCTGGCTCGCGTGAGCGCCGTCGTCGGACTGCGCTTCGGCCCCGTCTCGCTGCGGGTCGAAGGGCCAGCGCTGCACCCGCTGCTCGACCCCTACCGCGCTCCCGTCGAGGCCGACGCCCGGCGGGTGCGGGTCACCCTTGCCCACGAGCTCCCTCCGGGCGCCGCGCCCGCCACGGCGCAGGTGGGCTTCGCGCTCGACGCCCACGCCGACCACGATCACCTCGCCCTGAGCGGCGACCCCTCGCGGCCCACCCCCTGGCTCGCGGCCTTCTGCGAGCTCGTGGCGAGGGACGCTCCCGCGCGCCGGGCGCTGCTGCTACACGCCGGGGCGGTCACCGTCGAAGGGGGCGTCGCGCTGCTGGTCGCTCCGCCCGGCGTCGGCAAGACCACCGCGGTGCGCAACGCCGGGGCGAGGGCCTTCGCCTCCAACGCGGTGCTCATCGACCTGTCGGGTGAGCTCCCGACCGTGCTCGCGATGCCCTTCACCCGCGAGCCCGCGCCCGAGCTGGAGTCGCCGCGCAGGCTCCCCCTCGCGGCCCTGGCCTTCGTCCATCGCTCCCCGGACGCCACCGTTGAATGGATCGCGGGCACGCTGGCAACCATTCGCCTGATGCCGCACGTGACGCGTCCCCGGGGAGACGACCCCCACGCTCGGGCCCGCACCGACCTCGCCCTTTCCATGGGCGCCAGGGTGCGCGCTCTCAAGCTGGGCTTGCCCTGGGGACCGGGCTATCTTGCCGCCCTCGACGCCGCCCTCCAACCGACGACCTACCCGACATGAACGCCCAACGAACCGTCCACCACGCCAGCGACGCGGTCTGGCGGCGCTACGACGACCAGGTCGCCGTGATCTCCCTCGACGCCAACCGGGTGCGCCTCTTCAACGCCGTCGGGAGCTTCCTCTGGGAGCGCTGCGACGGCTCGACGGTCGACCAGATGGTGGCCGCCGTGTGCGAGCGCTTCGCCGTCGACGAGCCCACCGCCCGCGCCGACGTCGAGCGCTTCATCGACGACCTCGCCTCCCGCGGGCTGCTGCGTCCCGCGGCCGAGGCGCCATGAACGGCGCGCAGCTCCTCCGCTCGCTCGCGCTGCGAAACGGCCGCCCGATGGGGGTGCACCTCCAGGTGGCCGACCGCTGCAACCACGCCTGCCACCACTGCTATCAACTGCAGGGGCAGAAGGGCGAGCTGAGCTTCGACGAGCTGCGGTCCATCATCGACGGCATCGCCGACGCCGGGGTGTTCACGCTCAACGTGAGCGGCGGCGAGGCCACGCTGCGCCCCGACCTCTTCGACATCCTGCGCTACGCCCGGGGCAAGGGCTTCGCGCTGCGCCTCTTCACCAACGGCTTCCTCATCGACGAGGCCTACGCCGACGAGCTCGCGCGCATCGGGCTGCTCGAGGTCCACGTGAGCCTCTACTCGGGCGCCGCCGAGGAGCACGACGCGGTGACCCGGGTGCCCCGCTCCTTCGAGCGCACCGTCGGCGCCGTCGCCGCGCTCCGCGCTCGGGGGGTGCGCGTCGTGCTGAAGACCCCCGCGACGACGCTCTCTCCGCTCGGGGCGCGCAGCGTCGAGGCGCTGGCGCGGAGCCTCGGGTGCGAGCACCAGACGTCCACCGACCTCACCATGCGCGAAGACGGCGCGGCCGACCCGTGGGCCGTGCGCGTCACCCCCGAGGCGCTGCTTCGCCAGGGGATGCTCACCCCGTGGCAGCCCTCCGAAGACGAGGCCCGCGCCCGCGCCTCGAAGCTCGCGGCCTTCCCCTGCGGCGTCGGTCGCTCGGGGCTCGTGGTGCTCCCCGACGGGCGCCTGCAGGCCTGCTCCGACACCCCCAACATCCTGGCCGACCTCACGCAGGCGCCGCTGGCCGAGGCGCTGCAGACGGCGCCCGAGCGCGAGCTCTTCGAGGGGCTCACCTGGGCGAGGGTGCACGGCTGCCGCGACTGCGACCTGCTCGCGGCCTGCCAGCGCTGCCACGCGACGGCGCTGCACGAGGGCGGCGACTACCTGGGCCCCTACCCCTCGGCCTGCGCCAGGGCCCGGGCGCGCTACGCCGCCGCGGCTGGATCGCTGGAGGTGACCGCCCCGTCGGAGGACTGCGAGCCCGGGCGCGACCCGGCGGTGGGCCCGTACGCCATCGTGGCGCCCGGGGTCATCCGGCCGTCACGGCACGTGCGCACCGCCGACGACGAGGCGCTGGCGGCGAGGTTCGGGTGGCTGCGAGGGGAGGGAGCGAAGCCAGCCGTGTCGGGGCTGGTCACCCTCCGGCGCAAACCATCCAGCGCGTCTTTACAGTCGTCAGCTGTGGAACCATGCAGCGTGCCGCAGGTCGATCGGGTGTGATAAACCCGCTCTCTCACCTAAGTATCTGAACACACCGAATCTGGGGACTCACCATGGCGCATCGCATCCGTCTGGGACTTTTGCTTCCGTTCATCGCCTCCGCAGCCGTCGGCTGCTCGGACGATCCGGTCCCGCCTCCGGTCGACGCGGGCGCTGACGTCTCGGACACGGGCACGGACGTCGGCACGGACGTGGGCACGGATGCGGGCTCGGACGGCGGCATGTGCCCGTCGGTGGAGTTCATCCGACCGACGTCCTCGGCCGTCCTGGGCGTCGCCGACGACATGGACAACAACTGCAGCAACGGCTTCGCGTACGGGGTGCAGATCGCCACCAACGCGCCGATCGGCTCGCGCCTCGAGCTCCTCGTCAACGGCCGCAGCGTGGGCAACACCACCGTGAGCGGCCCGACGGTGCGCTTCGAGGGCGTGCAGTTCGACACCGGCGCCATGTCGACGCTGGAGATCCGCCGCTCCGGCTCGACCGTCGCGTGCGGCACGGCCACCATCTCCGTCGACTGCAACGTCCCTCGCTGCTCCATCACCACCCCGGCGCGCAGCGCGCTCAACCTCACCGACAGCACCGCGGGCGCGGGGATGCCCTTCGCCACCAACTTCGTCGTCGGCACCGACATCGAAGACGGCCGCGAGGTCGAGCTCTCCATCACGGGCACCGCGACGCCGCTGCGCGCGGCCGTGATGTCCGGCATGGCGCGCTTCAACAACGTCCGCCTCAGCCCCGACGGTGAGTTTGTCACCCGCGCCACGTGCACCAACCGCGCGGGCAACATCGGCCGCTCGGCCGAGAGCCGCTTCACCGTCGACTCGGTGGCGCCGACCCTCACGGTGCAGAGCCCGATGGCCAACGCCGTGATCGGCCTCTCGGGCGACGTCAACGCGGCGGTCCCCGGGGTGCAGTTCAACGTGTGCGCCCGAAGCGACGCCGCGGGCCGGCGGGTGTGCGCCAACGTGATGGGCTCCACCCCGGCCGACCCGGGCGGCTGCGCAGACGTGCCCGCCTCCGCGACCACCGACGCCTGCGTGCAGGTGACCTGCCCCGACGGCAGCGCGCCCTTCAACGTCGAGGTCTCGACGCAGGACGCGGCGGGCAACGTCGCCCGCGGCTCCATCGCCGGCGTGCGCTGCCAGTCGGCGCTCCCCTCGGTGCGCGTCGTCTCCCCGGCGGCGTACAGCGCCACCGACGCCACGACCATCCTCAACGCGGCGCGCGACACCAACCCGGCCCTCGGCGGGATGCAGGTCGACGTCGTGGCCTGCACCGACCGCCCCTCGGGCACCGCGGTGCTCACGGCCAGCACGGTCTCGACGCAGCTGGGCATGGCGACCGTGGCTCCCACCGCGGCGGGCGACCCCTGCGCCGCGCTGGCCATGGGCTTCGTCGGCATCGCGCGATTCCCCGGCGTCACGCTGCCGGAGTCCTTCCCGGCCCGCACCTCGCCGACCTCGCCCGCGCCCACCGGCCCTTCGCTTCAGGTGGCCGTCACCGACGGCTCGGGCGACCGCGGATCCTCCGCCCCGACGCTGGTCTACGTCGACTCGTCGGCCCCGACGCTCAGCATCTTCAACTGCAACCGCATCGTGCGGCCGGGCGCCGACGGCACCGCGCGCACCGACGTGACGGTGAACAGCGACGCCTACCCGGTGACGCTCACCGTCACGCGCACCGGCGACATGCCGCGCACCTTCGAGCTCGCCGCCCCGTCGATGGTCGGCGGCACCAGCACCTTCGCGAACCTCCAGTTCTTCGCGGGCTCCACGACGCTGCGGCTCGCGGCGACGGACCCGGCGGGCAACAGCAGCGCGACCAACGGGATGTGCACCATCGAGGTGGGCAACCCCCCGACGCTGGCGTTCACGAGCCCGACTCCGGGCGCGATCTTCACCACCCGCACCACCAACATCACGCTCAGCACCGACGCGCCCGCGGGCACCGTGGTCAGCCTCCGCATCAACGGCGGCACGGCCATCACGGCCTCGGTCGCCGGGGGGATGGTCACCTTCCCCGGCGTGACGCTCCCCGACGGTGACGCGGTCAGCCTCCAGGCCACGACGGCCGATGTCTCGGGACGCGGCGTCGGGATGGCCTCGGTCACCGTGGTCGTCGACACGGGCATCCCCACGGCGCCCGCCGCCTTCGCGGCGACGATCCCCGCGACGCCCCGCTCGGCGCGTCGCGCGGGCACCCTGCGGCTCAGCTGGACCGACGGCTCCGACCCCAGCCCCTCGGGCACGGGCACCCGCGCGGTCAACCGCTACGAGGTGCGCTACTCGACGGTGCCCTTCACCCTGACGAACTTCCCGGGCGGCACCCCGGCGGTGTTCACCGCCACGCCGGGCACCCCGGGCGCGGCCAACACCGCGGACATCACCGGCCTGCAGCTCGGCCGCACGTACTACCTGGCGATGCGCTCCTTCGATGTGTCGGGCAACGCGAGCCCGACGATCGCCACGGCCGGCCCGGTGACCCCGGACGTCGTCGTCGACGAGATCTCGAACCCGGTGCCTCCGATGGGCAACAACGTCTCCGGTGGCCAGGACTTCAACAACGACGGCTTCGCTGACCTCGTCGTGGGCTCCGGCACCTCGATGACCACCACCGGCGGCTACGCGCGAATCTACTTCGGCTCCGCGACGGGCCTCTCGGCGACCAACTTCACGGAGTTCCGCGGGGGCGCCTCGGACGGGCGCTTCGGCTTCGTCGTGGCGGCGCTCGGCGACATCAACGGCGACGGCATCTCCGACCTCGCCATCTCCGAGCCCGGTCCGACGACGGCGGGCGCGACGCGCCCGGGCATCGTGTACCTCTACTTCGGCCGCGAGTCGGCGATGTGGCGCCGCGGGGCGGAGATCTACCTCCCCATCGAGGCGAACGTCATCATCAGCAACGGCACCGCGGAGTTCGCGACGGCGCGCCTCGGCGTCTCCCTCGCGCGCATCGGCGACTTCGACGGCGACGGCCTCAACGACGTCGTGGCGGGCGCTCCCAACGCGACCGACGGCGGCGCGGTGGTGGTCTTCCGCGGGCGTCGCACCTGGCCCGCGACGCTCACCCCCAACGGCGCGGACCTCGTCATCCGCAACGGCGCCGCGACGACCTTCTTCGGCTTCACCCTCGCGGGCATCGGCCGGGTGATGGGCGGCGACATGCTGGAAGACCTCGCCATCGGCGGCGGCCCCAACAACCAGGGGACGGTCTTCGTCTTCGCCGGTCGCTCGCTGGCGACCCCGACCTCGCTGCGCGGGGCGGACGCCAACTTCACCCGCGTGGGCGTGCTCGCGGGCAGCGCCGAGGCCGCCGCGGGCTCGACCGCCGCGTCCGGTCAGTGCCAGGTCGGCGGCGTCGGTGACATCAACGGCGACGGCCGGAGCGACCTCGCCATCGGGACGCTCGGCAGCGCCCCCATCGGGAGCACGGGCCTGGGCGGCGAGGTGTTCCTGTACTTCGGCTCGGCCGCTGGCGGCCTGACCCTCGGCGGGAGCGTGCGCACGGCCTCGTCCTCGGGTCCCAACGACCTCTTCGGCCGCTCGATCGCGTCGATCTACAGCCCGACGCAGGTGCGCCCCTCGCTGCTCCAGTCGGCGGCCTCCTCGGCCGACCTGCTGATCGGCGCCCAGGGCTACCAGTCCAGCAACCCGCCGCGCCTCTCCATCTTCCGCGGCCGCGGGTCGTGGACCGGGGTCACCGCGGCCGAGCCCGATCGCTTCGTCGCCACCGTGGGTAGCGGCACCTCCCTGTCGATCACCAGCACCAACTGGATCGGCGACATCGACGGCGACGGCGCCGTCGACGCGGCCTTCGTGCAGTCCGGAACCGGAACGCTGTTCATCGTGCGGTGAGCGGCTGATACAACGCTGAAGAGGAGTCTCCCTTATGCCCCCCGAGAACATGAACCCGAACGCCCCGGCGCCGCTGCTCCCCTACGAGGCGCCGCGCGTCGTCGAAGACCTCCCGCTCGAGACGTACAGCCTCGCCTGCGATCCCGGCGCGGGCGGCAAGAACCCCGGCGTCTGCGACGAGTTCGGCTTCGCCAACACCTGACCCCCCTCTGAGGTCGAGCCTCAGCGCAGCACGCGGTCGAGCGCACGCAAGGCCGCGTACCTGATCGCCCACCCGGGCAATCCTCCCCACCGATCGCTCAACACCGGCCGCTCCAGCAGCACCCCCGAGCGGCGACCCATCGGTCGTCGCCTTCGGAGGCTCTCGCCGGCCTCGATCCAGCGCCCGATGATCCGTCGACGAGCCCGCATCCAGGGGTCGGACTCCCATGGGGTCGCCGGCACGTTCACGCCGCGAGCGCGCAGGTGTTCGAGGAGGAGCTGAACCGCCAGGCGCATGCCCCCGCGGTCGGCCTCGCGGAAGACCAGCGACCAGTCGAGCGCCTCCCGATCGAGCAGGCGGATCACGTCGCCCGCGTGGCGCTCGTCGATCTCGTAGAGGTGGTTGGCGTAGTGGAGCGCGGCGTAGAGGAGCTGGTCCTCGGCGCCGAGCGAGCGGATGGTCTCAGCGCCTGCGCGCCAGTCCCGGGCCCGGGAGAAGACCGCCGAGGGGTCGAGGTCGAACCACGGCCGCTCGGCGAGCTCGCGGTGCAGGTCGACGGGCATCCACGCGCCAGGGTGTCCGTAGGTCCACTCCTTGGAGCCCCACTCGATGGTGGCGCGAAACCCCGGGGGCTCGTAGCGACGGAAGCCCCGCTGCTCCAGGGCCGCCGCGAAGGCCTCGAAGCGCCCTGGGCTCACCAGCACGTCGAGGTCGCTGCCGGTGCGCTCTCCCCGCGCTCCGTAGAGCACCGGGTCGGCCCACGCGGCCTTGAGGAAGAGCAGGTCCGCGCCGACCTCGCGGGCGACCTCTCGCAGGAGCTCCCGCTGTCGATGAAAGAGCAGCGACTGCACCCACCCTGCGCTCGGTCCGGTCGCCATGGTTGGGGGCTTGGGTTGCGCGGGGAGGGGCGCCGTTCAGGCGCTGTTGGCCTTGTCGAGCGCGGCGCTGTCGTCGAGGCAGCCCACCAGCCACCAGCGGCGCGTCTGCTCCCAGCGCGAGAAGGCCATCTCGGCCTCCGCGAGGGCATCGAGGTCGCGGTCGCTGATGAGGTAACGGGTACCCGCGGTGCTGAGCCCCTCGTCCTGATCGTCGTCGTGCATGGCGTCGTCCCTTCCTTCTACCTAATCCCCACCTGGGGCCTGAGGTGCAACGCTGCGATTCTGCTCAGTGCTGAACGGATGGCTGAATTCCTGGCGGACAGGGAATGTCAGGGCTTCAACATCCCCAGGAATTCGTGGACGCACTGCTGGGTGCGAGCGATCGAGGAGGCGGTGGGCACGAGGTCACCCGGTCCGCCGAAGGTCGCTCCGAGGTACTCGACCGGCGCCCCGACGGGCTCGACCCCCGCCCGACGAAACTCCCTCAGCGACCTCCGCATGTGCACGGCGCTGGTCACCACCACGAAGCGGGCGACGCCTCGGGAGCGGCCGAGCTCCACGCTGTACCGCGCGTTCTCCCGGGTGTTGGTGGCGTTGGGTTCGAGCCAGATGCGCTCTCTCGGGACCCCGGCGCTCACCAGCGCGTCGGCCATCGCCTCCGCCGAGGCGCGCGGCTCGTTCGCAGGACCGATGCCCGTGACGATCACCGCCGCGGGCTGGGTGCGCTGGTACCACCGCGCGGCCCCCTGGGTGCGGGCCCGCCCCGCGCTGTCGAGGCGCTCCCTCGGGGGAATGCCCTCGACGGCCGGACCCACGTTGGAGCCCAGCACCACGAGCGCGGTCTGCTCTCGCAGCGCGGCCGGGACCACCGCCTCGGCCGTCGGCACCGCGGGCTCGAGCGAGCGCAGCAGCGCGGCGGAGACCGCCGGGGTCGCGGAGATCCAGAGCAGGGCCCAGCAGGCGAAGCCCGCGCGGAGGGCCCAGCGCGCCCGCCGCGAGGGGATCAGGAGCTCCCGCTTGAGGACGACGAGCGAGGCGCCGAGGAGGAGGAGGGTGAGGAGGCCGTGGTCGAGCAGCCGCGAGGGCGACATCGCGCTCAGACCGGGTGGCGCTCTTCGCGGAAGCGGATGCCCGCGGTCTCGAGCTCGTCGAGGATGGGGTTGTAGACCTCCGGGGTGACCGGGACGACGACGCCGCGGTCGCGGATGGTCCCGTCGAGGATGCGCAGCACGCCGATGGCCGCGGGCAGGCCCACGGTGCGGGACATCGCGCTCGGGCCGCCGGGCTCGCCGAAGTCCACCAGCGTCGAGCGCATGAACTCCTTGCGGTCGCCGTACTCCGCGATGAACTCGTGCTGCAGCACGATCATGTCGCGCTCCCCGGCCTTGTACTGGAGCCGCTCGACCATGCGGCTCACCAGCGCGTCGAGCGGCGAGGTGTCCGACTCCGGCAGCGCCGCGCCCTCGAACATACCCAGCCAGGTAAGCTTCTGGATGGGCGCGCTGTCCCGCGCGATGCCCGCCTTCGCCGCGACCGCGCCCTCGACGTCGCCGTCGACGGCCACGTTGCCGAGGGCCGCGAGCACGCCGCGGTACGACTCCGCGGCGTAGCGGCGCCGGGTGTCGTCGAAGAGCCCGATGTCGGCCATCGCCTTCCAGGTCTCGCAGTGGCCGAGGTTGCGGAGCGTGCCGCGGAACATCGTCTTGACCCCGACGAGGTCATACACGCCCACGTACGCGGTGGAGTCGCGGTTGGGGTAGCCCTCGAAGACCCCGGCGCCCTCGACGGTGACGATCTCCGGCTTCGCGAAGAGCTCGGGGCCGGGGATCACCACCTCGACGCCGTCGCGGAGGTACTTCGCGGCGTTGCGGGCGGCGAGCACCACGCCCCGCGGCGACCAGGAGAACTTGTACCCGAAGGGGTTGTCGTTGGCCTCCGGCGCCGGGAGCCCGCCGCAGTAGGAGCGGAAGGAGGTGACGGTGCCGCCCGCGGCGCGGATACCGTGGATGATCTTCATCGCGGACATGTGGTCGATGCCCGGGTCGAGCCCGAGCTCGTTGAGCAGCACCACGCCCGCGGCCTTCGCGCTGTCGTGCAGGGCGCGCATGGCGGGGGAGACGTAGGAGGTGGTCACCAGGTGGTGGCCGTGGGCGATGCAGCGCTCGGCGACCTTCACGTGGTGCAGGTAGGGGAGCATCGAGACCATCACGTCGCTGCTGGCGGCGAGGCGGTCGAGCGTCGCGGCGTCGTCGATGTCGAAGGCGACGGAGTTGCCCCGGGGGTGCGAGCGCACCAGCTCGTTGGCGCGGTCGATCGACCGGGCCGCCACGGTGACGGTGTGCGAAGAGGCTTCGAGAATGTGCCGGACCACGGGACCTGCCACGAGTCCGGCGCCCAAGACGGTGACGTGCGCCATAGTGGCGTCGGTCTACCCCACCCCGGGCGTGGATGGGAAGCCGTCGAAGCAGGACACGCCCACGCGGCGCCCGTCGGGGTCGCGCACGTAGACCGTGAAGGCGGTGCGGTGCTCGACGGAGACGCCCGCGAGGGCGCAGCGGTCGAGGAAGGCGTCGCGCTCGAGGGGGGTCACCCGGAGGGCGAAGAACTCCATGGTTCCGGCGGGGATGCGGGGCTCCGAGGGGAGCGCGGGCTCGATCATCAGGGCGGCGTCGTCGAGCCCCAGCCAGAGGGAGGGGCCGGGCTGCTCGCGCCACACCGCGAGGCCGAAGAGGGCGATGTACCAGCGGGCGAGGGCGGCCGGGTCGGCGGTGCGGAGGGCGAGGTGGTGGAGCTTCATCAGGTCGCTACCGGAGGGGGGATGGACCCCTCGCAGCGGGGCGGAGAGGATCGGACGCTATGGGAATGTGGGACGAGCTCATGCGCCAGCCGGGGTTCTCGCCCCTGCAGGCGGTGTTCGGGGCGGTGATGTACGTCGCGTGGACGGCGGCCTACGCGACCGTCATCCACCGGGGATTCAAGGACCGCACGTACGGCGTCCCGTGGCCCTGCATCGTGCTCAACGTGGCCTGGGAGGCGATCTTCTCCTTCGAGCTCACGGACGCGAGGCTCCATTGGTTCTTCCTCTATGGAAACCGGTTCTGGCTCGTCTTCGACGTCTTCATCCTCTACCAGCTCGCGCGCTTCGGGCGCGAGGCGCAGGTGGTGCCGTGGCTGAAGCGCTGGTTTCATCCCCTGTTCGGGCTCTCCGCGGTCGCGGCCTTCGGGGCGATCTACACCTTCACGCTCTACTTCCATGACCTGAAGGGCGTGGCCTCGTCCATGTCCATGAACCTCGTGATGAGCATCGCGTTTCCGGTCTTCCACCTGTCGCGTCCGGGGCGCGAGGGCCTCTCCACCAGGGCCGCCTGGCTCAAGATGGTCGGCACCCTCGCGGGCTCGGTCTTCCTCGCGACCTGGTGGCCCGCGCAGTTCGTCGACGGCCACCTGCGCACCCACCCGGGCGTCGACGAGCCGACCACCTACGGGTTCATGTACTTCCTCTACGGGGCGATCTTCGTCTTCGACTGCATCTACATCGGGCTCTGTCTGCGCGACGACCGCGAGCGCGCGTTGACCGTCAACCCTCGGGCCTCATAGCATCCGCGGCGATGTCCCTCCCCCTCCGGGCCTCCCTCGTCGCGGCGCTCGCCCTCGCGACGCCCGCCGTGGCCCTCGCGCAGTCCGGCGGCAACGTGCAGCTCGTGGCCGCCGGGCGGCAGCAGTTCGATGACCTCCGCTACGAGGAGGCCGTGCAGACCCTCTCGGCGGCGCTGCTCCGTCGGGGCAACACGCCCGCGCAGGAGGTCACCATCTACGAGCTCCTCGGGCTCTCGTACCTGGCGCTCAACCGCGACGAGGAGAGCGAAGGGGCGTTTCGGCTGATGCTCGCGAGGGAGCCCGAGCACGCCCTCGAGGCGGGCCAGGCGCCGCGGGTCAGGGACTTCTACCAGGGGGTGATGGAGCGCTGGGCGCGCGACGGGCGCCCCGGGCTCGCGAGGACCAGCGACGGCACCAGGGTCGAGCGGCCGGTCACCATCGACCATCGCTCTCCCGCGCAGCAGACCGCGGGCGTGGCGCTCACGCTCACCGCGCAGATCACCGACCCCGACCGGCGCGCGGAGGCCCTGGTGCTCGCCTACCGGCCGGGCTCGCGGGGGCTCTTCCGCAGGCTGCGCACCAGCCGCAGCGCCGGGGTGTTCTCGGCGTCGATTCCGCCGGAGGAGGTGCGCCCGCCAGTGGTGGAGTACTACCTCGAGGCGGTCGACCCTCGGGGCATCGCGGTGTCCTCGCGCGGCGACGCGTTCGCCCCGCTGCGGGTGGTGGTGCCGCAGGCCGAGGCGACGCCCATCACGTCGCGCTGGTGGTTCTGGACCGGCGCCGCCGCGGTGCTCGCCGGCGTGGCCGTGGGGACCTACTTCGCCGTGTCGGGCTCCTCGGAGCCCGAGCCCGCGCGGCTCACCATCACCGTCCGCGGCGAGTGAGGGCCTTTCCCTGGTGACCTGCTCCGTGGGATGAAGCCGACCCCATGAGCGAACACACGAAGCACGGCGCAGGCGAGCAGGGCACGATCGACGTGAGCGAGCGGGGGGCCCCGAAGGATGGGGTTCCGCAGGTGAGCGACCGGAGGCTGTTCATGCAGCTGACGGTCTTCGAGCACCCGACCAACTTCGACGCCGCGGTGACGGCCCTCCAGGACAGGCTCACCCAGAGCCGGATTCCCTCGGTGCTCTACGCCGACGTCAACCACCCGCAGGGCCTCGGGCTGCTCACCTTCAGCGAAGATCCGAACCACTTCGTCACTCGCGTCCACGACGCCGTGCGCGACTGCAACCGCGCGGCGGACCTCGCCCCGTGGAAGATCCGCCCGGAGTTCGCGATGTTCGGCCGCACCTACAGCACCGGCTACGAGAGCGACCTCCAGCACTGGCTCATCGACCGGCCGCGCGACACCGTCATGCACGACGGCTGGGACTGGGTGGTGTGGTACCCGCTCAAGCGCACCGGGGCCTTCAGCCGCCTCGATCCGAAGGAGCAGGGCGCCATCCTCCGGGAGCACGGCACCATCGGCCGGCAGTACGGCGCGCAGGACCTCGCGCACGACATCCGCCTCGCCTGCCACGGCCTCGACACCAACGACAACGACTTCGTCATCGGCCTCATCGGCTCGTCGCTCTACCCGCTGTCGCACGTCGTGCAGTCCATGCGGAAGACCAAGCAGACCGGCGAGTACATGGAGCACATGGGGCCCTTCTTCGTGGGCCGCGTGATCGCTCGCATCCCGGGCTGAACTACCGCTCGGACAGCGACCGGGCCCACGCGTCGGCGTCGGCCCGGGCCCTCGCGTCGGGGTGACGCCGCGCCACCCAGCGCAGCACCGGCGCCGCGCGCTCGCTCCCCAGCGCCGCGGCCCTCGTCGCGTGAAACCGCGCGCCCTCCACGTCGCCCAGCGTCGCCAGCACCGACGCGAGGTCGGCCCGCACCCCCGCCGGCGTCGCGTCGTCCATGACCTCCGCGGCGGCGGCGAGCGGGGCGCGCAGGTCGGCGGTGCGGCCTTGCCCCTGGAGCGCCGGAGCGAGCTCGGCCAGCGCGTCGAGGCGCCCCTCGGCGCAGAGCGCGGTGACGTCCTCGAGGGCCTCGTCGAGGCGCCCCTGACGCACCGCGACCCTGGCGCGCAGCGGGCGCAGCCAGGAGGGCAGCGGGCGCGTGGCCGAGGCCGCCGAGAGCAGCGGGGAGATCGCCGGGTCGAGGGGCGCGCCGCACGCGAGGGCGACGGAGGTGCGCACCATCAGCGCCTCGTCGCGAGGGAGCCTCGTGAGCTGCGCCGCGAGCTCGGCCGAGGCCTCCGGCGAGCACTGCCCACGCAGCCAGCGAGGACCGCACGGGGACAGCGCCGTGATCCTCGGACCGCCCGCGGCTTCGCCCTCCCGGACGAACACGCTCCAGGCGCCAGCGAGCTGCACCGGCCGCCAGCGGGCGTCGCCGTCGAGCCAGGCGCAGAGGGCGGAGTCACGCTCGACCACGGCCGCCCGGACGCCGTAGCGCTGCAGTGCCGCGGAGGGGTCGACCGCGCGCTGCAGGTCGCGGCTCATGGCGAACTGAAGGTCGTCGAAGTGCATCGGCGTGCGGCTGTCGACCAGCGTGCGCGCTCGCCCGTCGAGGGCGAAGCCGAGCGCCGCGGAGGCGTCCATCGAGGCGAACACCGCGCTCCCCGCAGGGAGCGAGCGCAGCGTCGGCACGGCCCCCATGGGCTGCGAGAGCGCGGGCACGCCGATCTCTCCGATGGGCCCCTGGCGGGACTCGAACCACACGGCGCCGCGAGCGAGGAGGCATAGCGAGAGCGCCGCGAGCGCGAAGGTCGCGCGGCGTCCCGAGCGGGCGTGCAGGGAGGTCCAGAGGGCGGTGGACCCGGAGGCGGCGAGGGGCAGGAGGAGCAGCGCGCCGGGCGCGAGGCCTCGCACCGCGGTCGAGGCGAGGAGGCAGCCGAGGGCGGCCCACCCCAGGCGGCGAGGCCAGCAGCGGCCGGCGTGGAGCATCCCCCCGAGGCCCAGCAGCAGCAGCGCCACGAAGGCGGGGCCCATCACCGCCGCGGTCGGGTCGAAGGACTCCCAGAGCGGGCGGTGCATGTCCGCGAGGTGAGCGACCGCGTCGCCGCGGGAGTGCGCCCGCAGCGCCAGGAGTGCGCCCGGACCCTGCGCGCCGGTGAGGCACGCGGCGGTGACGCCCGCGAGGAGGCTGAGGGAGGCGCGGTCGAGCGATCGCCGACGGAGGTGGGCGAGCAGCGACGGAGCGACGGAGACCAGCACCATCGGGGCGAGCAGCGGGGCCGTCCCGTGCACCTGCGCCCAGAGCAGTCCCACGGCGACCAGGGCGAGCCCGGTGCGGGGGCGGTGCTCCGGCGAGGCGCCCCAGCGGCGGAGCAGCAGCAGCGAGGCCAGCAGCAGGGCGAGGGCGACCACCTCGGGGCGCTCTCTCACCCGGCCCACGAGCGCGGGCAGCGCGAGGGCGAGGGTGAGCGCGGAGGGAGGGAGGGAGACCGCAGGGTCGTGGCCGCGGAGGACGCGCCAGCCCAGGGAGGTGATGAGCCCGCCGAGCAGCGCCAGGAGGAGGGTGAGCGAGAGGGCGCCGCCGTGGTTCCAGAGGCCGTAGCAGGCGAGGTCCCAGAGCCACTCGGGGACCGCTCGGGTGTCGCCGAGGGCGGCCACGGACATGGGCTCCGGGACCACGCGTCGACCCGCTCGAAGCACCGCGCGGCCCAGCGCCAGGTGCCAGAAGAGGTCGGACTCCCTCATGGGCTTGATCGCCGAGAGGGCGCCCAGGGCGCCGACGATCCAGCCCAGGAGGCGCCGGGTGCTCTGCTCGCTCACGGGCGCATCAACCCGGGAAGTAGGCGCGGGTGTTGGGGTGCACCGTCGGGTCGGCGCGGAGCTCGTCGGGGTGCATCCACTTCCAGCGGGCGTGCTGGGCGCCGGGGAGTGCGCCGAGGTGCAGGTCGAGCGAGACCCGGTGGGCGATGACCACGTAGTGGGTGGAGACGCCCGGCTCGCCCGCGAAGTTGTCCTCGTAGAGGTGCTCGTAGACGCCCAGGGGAGAGGCGTCGGCGAGGCCGATGGGGTGGCCGAGCTCCTCGCCGGTGAGGCGACGGAAGGCGGCGTCGAGGCGCTCGTCCTTCTGGATGCGCCCCCCGGGGACGAACCAGTAGCCCTCCGCGGGCCGGTTGGTTCGGAGGCCCACCAGCACCTCCCCTCGGGGGTTGATCACCACGAGGTCGAGGGAGACCAGCGGCGCGAGGCGCACCACGGTGAGGAAGTCCTGCGTCGAGAGTCGATGGCCGCTCATTGGGGATTGTTGGGGAGTCTTATCTCAATCGGGCGACTGCTCGGCGGCCATCTCGGGGTGCCAGCGAACGGTGCGGCGCAGGGCCTCCGGCAGGGTGGTGCAGCGCGCCCCTGGGGAGGCGGGAGCGAGGTCGCGGTCGCGCCGACGATAGACCAGCAGGAGGTAGTGACCGCCCACGCTGGCGACGCACTCGGGAACGTAGCGCTCGGCGAAGGAGGGCAGCGCCAGCAGGCGGCGCTCCACCGGCCACTGGACCCGCAGCCGGGGTTCGGGGCGGTTGGGAAGACCCACCGGGAGCGCGTTGGCGAGCACCACGTCGGGGTCGCGGGAGCGCAGCCAGGAGTCGTCGACCCGCTTGCGACCGAGGCCTCCTGGGCGCGAGGCGAGCTCGCGGTCGGTGAGCCCGCCGAGGTCGGCGATGCGCATCGAGGGGACGGCGTAGCCGAAGACGCCGATGTCGTAGAGGGCGGCGGAGCGGGCGCCGCGAGAGAGGAGCTCCCTGGCGAGCGAGGCGCGGGAGACGTCCTGCGCGCCGAGGAGCTCGTTGGAGTCGCGGATGAGGGCGCCTGCGCGGAGGTTCTGGGCGGTCCAGAGGGCGAGGGCGGCGAGGGCGGCGAGGGCGGCGGCGGCGCGGGGGAGGCGCCAGCGAGGCGGAGGGAGGAGCCCGGTGAGGGGCGCGTCGAGGGCCATCGCGAGGCAGGGCAGCGACGGGAGCAGCAGGCGGTGGCCGAACATCCAGTCGCCCCCTTCGAGCACCACCGCGAGGGTGTGGAGGGCGACCAGGGAGAGCAGCGCCCTCGCGGCGCGGGACATCGACGGCAGCGCCCCGAGGGCGACGAGGAGCAGGCCCCCTGCGAGGGTCGACCAGCCGAGGAGGTAGCGCAGCCCGAAGACCCGGTCGGGGACCTTGGCCCGAAGGGTGTTGGGGAGCACGTCGCCGAAGTACGAGACCTTCCACGACAGGTAGACGAGGAGCGCGAGGGCGAGCGAGGTGCCTGCGCGCAGCAGGTCGCGGCGAGGCGCCGCGGAGTAGAGCAGGAGCGTGACGGCGCCCCACCCGAGGAGGAGGCCCGCCTCGGGGCGCAGCAGGAAGGCCGCGGCGCCGGAGAGGGCGAAGGCCCACGGGCGGCCGCGGACGGCGGCGAGGGCGGCGAGGGTCCAGGCGAGGGCGAAGGGGACGGTCTCGAGGCCCGCGAAGGAGTGGTAGGCGAGGCCCGAGGAGGCGGCCACGACGAGGCCCGCGAAGAGGCCGCCGAGGGGCTGCGGGGGGCTGGTGTCGGGGGCGATGGATCGGGCGCCGTGGACGGTGACGAGCGCGAGGGCGGAGAAGCAGGCGAGGGAGACCAGAGGGAGGACGAGAGGGGCCGGGAGCTGGAGGCGGAGGGAGAGGGCGGCGAGGACGGTCCAGAGGAAGTTGGTGTAGCCCTCGACGCGCTCGCCGGGGTTGAAGACGAGGCCTGCGCCGCGGGCGAGGTGGTGCGCGTAGCGATACGAGATGTACGCGTCGTCGACGTTGCAGCCGCTGAAGGTCAGGGCGTGGGTGAGGGCCGCGCCGGTGGCGGCGAGCGCGACCAGGGCGGGGGTTCGTACGGCGCGCTCGGGCTGCAACCTCAGGTCTCCGCCCCGCTCAGGTCGCGGCTGCGCCGAGCAGGATGCGGCCGTGCTCCTCGCGCAGCTTCGACTTCAGGAACTTCCCCGTCGAGGTGCGCGGGATCTGCGACACCACCACGTAGGCGTCGGGCAGCCAGAACTTCGCGAAGCGCCCCTCGATGTGGGCCCGCAGCTCGTCGGGGGTGGCGCTCTGCCCCGGCTTGAAAGCTACCGCGGCGACAGGGCGCTCGCTCCAGGTCGGGTGCTGCGCGGCGAACACGGCGGCCTCCAGCACCGCGGGGTGGCTCATCAGGGCGTTCTCCAGGGCGACGCTGCTGATCCACTCGCCGCCGGACTTGATGACGTCCTTCGCGCGGTCGGTGATGCGCATGTACCCCTCCGGGTCGAGGGTCACCACGTCGCCGGTCTTGAACCACCCGTCCTCGGTGAAGCGGTCGCCTCCGTCGCCGCCGTAGTAGCTCGACGCGACCCACGGGCCGCGCACCTCCAGCTCACCGAAGGTCTCCCCGTCGCGGGGCAGCGGGCTCCCCTGGTCGTTGACGTGGCGGGTCTCGACGAAGGGCACCGCGTACCCCTGGCTCGCGCGGAGGCTCAGCAGCTCCTCGGGGCTGCGGTCGCGGAGGGAGTGCTTGATGTTGGCGACGGTTCCGAGGGGGCTCATCTCGGTCATGCCCCAGGCGTGCACGACCTGTAGCGCGTGGCGCGTGGCGAAGCCCTCGATCATGGACGCGGGCGCGGCTGCTCCGCCGATGACCATGGCGCGCACGGAGCGGAGGTCCCAGCGCTTCGGCTCGTTGTCGAGGGCCGCGAGGATGCCGAGCCAGATGGTGGGGACGCCCGCCGCGAGGGTGACCTTCTCCGCGGCCATGAGGTCGAGCAGCGAGACCGCGTCGAGGTGCGGGCCCGGCATCACCAGCTTCGATCCCGCGAGCACGGCGCTGTACGGGAGCCCCCACGCCGCCGCGTGGAACATCGGCACCACGGGCAGCACCGTGTCGCCCTGCGCGACGCCGAGGGTGTCGGTCATGCAGGACACCATCGCGTGCAGCACCGTCGAGCGGTGAGAGAGCAGCACGCCCTTGGGGTTGCCCGTGGTGCCGGAGGTGTAACAGAGCATCGCGGCGGCGTTCTCGTCGAGCGCGGGCCACGCGTACTCGTCGTGCTCGGCGGAGAGGAGGGCTTCGTAGTCGTGGGTTCCTTCGGGGGCGGGGCCTGCGTCGGGGACCACGATGACGTGGCGGATGCTCCGGACCTCCGGGCCGAAGGCCTCGTAGAGCTTCCAGAGGGAGCGGTCGACGATGAGGACGGAGTCCTCGGCGTTCATGGCGATGTAGAGCAGCTCGCTCGGGTGGAGCCGGATGTTGAGCGTGTGGACCACGGCGCCCATCATCGGGACGGCGTAGTAGGCCTCGAGGTGCTGACGGTGGTTCCAGCAGAGGGTGGCGACGCGGTCGCCGGGGCCGACGCCGAGCTTCTTCAGCGCGTTGGCGAGGCGGGCGGTGCGCGCCGCGAAGTCCGCGTAGGTCTGCCGGTGCAGGCTCTTGTCGGGCAGGCGGGAGACCACCTCCTGGCGGGGGAAGAACTCCCTCGCGCGCTGCCAGAGGTGGGTGATCGTGAGCGGGAAGGCCATCATCCGTCCGGTCAACATCGGCGTCGTGCTCCCTCGTAGCGATGGATGTGAAAGCGGGCGCGATGGTGACGGGTGTTGGGGGGGCGGGGGAAGGGCCCCCTCACCGCGCTGCCGCGCGCCCTCACCCCCGCGGAGCGGGGGCAAGGGCTCCGTCGTCTTCAGTCCGAGCGCGAACCTGGCAGCTGCTGAGAGCCCTTGCCCCCGCTCCGCGGGGGTGAGGGCGCGCGGCAGCGCGGTGAGGGGGCCATGAGGTCGGGCGTCGCGTCAGCCCGTCGGGGCGACGGGCTTCTCGGTGGGCTTCTTCGCGCGCTTCTTCGCCACGTAGCGCGCCTGGAGCCGCGGGACGTGCGCCCCGAGGTCGCGGCCCCAGCGCGCCCCGGCGATGCGCTCGAAGTACTCGTTGGTCTGCACCAGCAGCGTCCAGAGGCGGTCGCGCAGGGCCAGCATGGCCTCCTGTCCGCTCGTGCGGGTTCGCGCGCGGCTGGCGGTCGCGGGGCGGATCTTCTTCAAGAGGTCGGTTCCGAGCGCCTTGGCGCGCTTGACCTGCGCCGCGGTGACGGCGCTGCCGGTGCCGAGGAGGTCGCGGTCGGTGTGGAGCACGGCGAGGTCGACGAGGTCGGTGGCGGCGTCGACGGAGCCGAGGCCCCGCTCGATGCGGGCGACCTCCGCGGGCGAGCACCGGCCGATGAGCGAGAGCGTGCGGGCGTTGGAGAGGAGCAGCGCGCGCAGCGGCCGCGCCTCGCGCAGCATCTCGCGCACCTCGCCGGTGATGCGCGGATCCGCCGGGACGCGGCTGGCGGCGTAGACCACCGCGAGCGCGAGCGACTCGACGCCCTCGACGCGGGCCCAGTCGACGCGGAAGCCGGTGGCGTCGATCTCCGCGCGGGCTTCGAGGAGCGCCGCGCGACCGGAGATGGCGTTGTGATAGGCGAGGTGCGGATCAGCGTGGCAGCGCAGCACGTCGGCGGGGCGCAGCGCGTCCGCGCGGGTGCGGAAGAGCTCGACGGCGTCGGCGGAGCCCTCGACCTCGGGGGCGTCGGGCTCGGCGTCGATCACCGACGCGACGCGACGCTTCGGGGCAACGGGTGACTTCTTCCTGGTGGATGTGACCGGTCTTGCCATGAATGGACCCTCCTGGGCGTCGATCGTAGATCCGGCCGCGCGACGGTCGGGAGAACGAAATGCACTCGCCCGCAAGCATATCGGGTGCTCCCCGGAGGGTGGATGTACGTCCGGGGAGCACTCCGTGGGCTCCGCAACGGGCACGCGATGCGTAGGGGAGCACTCCGTGGGCTCCGCGACGGACACGAGATGCGCTGGGGAGCATTCCGGGGGCTCCGCGACGGGCGCGAGATGCGTGGGGGAGCGCTCGGAGAGCTCGCGAGCGGATCGATCGTCCGGTGCGGAGCACTCGGAGAGCTCGCAGACGGGCGCGAGATGCGGTGCGGAGCACTCGGAGAGCTCGCAGACGGGCGCGAGATGCGGTGCGGAGCACTCGGAGAGCTCGCAGACGGGCGCGTCGTGCGATGGCCCCCTTCCCCGCTGCCGCGTGCCCTACCCCCGCGGGGCGGGGGCAGGGCTCCGGTAGCTGACAGCTTCACGATCACGCTGAAGACGTCGGAGCCCTGCCCCCGCCCCGCGGGGGTAGGGCACGCGGCAGCGGGGAAGGGGGCCGCACGACTGCTCGACAACCCCTGGAGAGCATCCGCTGGCGCTGCGATACCCTCCGCGCCCATGACCGCCACCCTGACGAGCGACGTCGACCGCCTCGAAGCCCACGAGATCCCCGCCGAGTACTCCCAGAAGCGGATGCGGGCCTTCGTCGAGAAGACCCGCCACGCCCAGGGGGCCGAGCTCGCCAACGCGCAGACGGTGTTCAACCTGCTCTGCGAGGCGCTCCAGGTGACGGCGCCGTCGCTGAAGAAGGCCGGGGCCGACAACCCCTACTGCTTCGAGGCCGACGTGCTCGACGGCAAGGCCGCGCGGCGCATGGACGTCTACAAGCGCGGCCACTTCATCTTCGAGTCGAAGCAGGGCATCGCCCCGTGGGACTCCGCCGCGAAGGAGGGCTTCCAGACCTCCACGAAGGGGCACTCCAAGAACCCGAAGGGCGCCGGCGTGCGCGACACCAGCGCGTGGCGCGACGCCATGAGCAGCGGGCGCGTGCAGGTCGGGCGCTACGCCGTCGCCGTCACGAAGCGCGGCGATCCGAAGCCGCCCTTCATCGTGCTCGCCGACCTCGGCTACCGGCTCTGGATCTGGTCGAGCTTCTCCCCCGACGCCGCCGACGACTACGGCGACTTCGAGGAGCTCGCCGCCTTCACCTGGGACCAGCTCGCCGAGCCCCACGTGTTCCGCTACCTCCGCACCATCTTCACCGAGCCGCAGGCGCTCGACGAGGACGCCCTCGGGCAGCGCATCACCGCGGAGATCGCCGACCTCGTGAGCACCCTCGCGGTCACCCTGGAGAAGCGCGCCAAGGGCGATGCCGTCGGCGACTTCCTCATGAAGTGCGTCTTCACCATGTTCGCCGAGGACGTCGGCCTGCTCCCCAAGGGGCTCTTCTCGCAGCGCCTCGACAAGTGGATCGCCGACAAGAAGTCCGGGAAGCCCGACACCTTCGTGCGGGGGCTGCGGGCGCTCTGGGCGAAGATGGACGCGGGCGGCGACCTCGACTCCGGCGAGCGCCTGCGGCAGTTCAACGGCTACCTCTTCAAGCAGCACGAGCCGATCGACCTCACGCTCCCCGAGCTCGAAGCCCTCAAGCTCGCCGCCGAGGCCAACTGGCGGAAGGTGTCGCCTGCCATCTTCGGCACGCTGCTGGAGCGAGCGCTCACCCCCGCGGAGCGCCACCGGCTGGGCGCGCACTACACCCCGGAGCCGTACATCCGACGGCTCGTCGACCGCACCATGATGGCCCCGCTGCGCCAGGAGTGGACCCTCGTGCGCGCGGAGATGGAACTCCTCCAGCGCACCGCGAAGAAGCCCTCCGAAGGGAAGAAGAAGGCCGCGAGCCTCGGGGCGGCGTACCGGAAGAAGCTCGCCACGGTGCGGGTGCTCGACCCGGCGTGTGGGAGCGGGAACTTCCTCTACGTCGCGCTCAAGGAGTTGAAGAGGCTGGAGGGAGAAGTGGAGCGCGCGCTGGTGGTGGTGGGCGGATACCAGGCGCCGATGGACTTCCAGGGGGAGTCCGTCCACCCGGTGCAGTTTCATGGGATCGAGGTGAAGCCGTGGGCGGCCAAGATCGCCGAGCTGGTGCTCTGGATCGGCTACCTCCAGTGGCAGACCTCCGCGGGGCGGCTCGGGCGGATGCCTGATCCGTTGATCCAGGACCTGCACCACATCGAGGCGCGAGATGCGCTGGTGACGTGGAAGAAGAAGGAGCCCCTGCTCGATGAGAGCGGCGTGCAGGTGATGCGCGCGGTGGGCGTCACGGACAAGAAGGCCGAGCGGAAGATGGTCCCGGTGGAGCGCTACGTGGGCGTGAAGCAGGCGGCCTGGCCGGAGGTCGAGTACGTGGTGGGCAATCCCCCGTTCCTCGGGAACAAGCGGCTGATGGACGTGCTGGGGCCGGGGTACATCGAGGCCATCAAGGAGGCGTACCCGGGCGTTCCGGGGACGGCGGACTTCGTGATGTGGTGGTGGTGGCGCGCGGCCGAGCTGGTGGCCACGGGGAAGGTGAAGGCGTTTGGCTTCGTGACGACCAACAGCATCACGCAGACCTTCAATCGGGCCGTGGTGACCGAGGCCGTGGACGAGAAGAAGCTGCGGCTGGGATACGCCATCGCGGATCACCCCTGGTACGACGAGGGCGCCGCGGTGCGCATCGCCATGACCATGGCGACGAAGGAAGCGGGCGCGTCGGTCAAGGGGAGCGTCGCCGACGAGCGGAAGACCAAGGCCGCGGAGCTGGAGGCGGTGCGCGTGGAGGAGCGCGAAGTGGTCGCGGTGCACCCGGACCTGTCGAGCGGGGCGAGGGTGACGGAGGCGGTGGCGCTGCGGGCCAACGAGGGGCTGTGCTTCCAGGGGGTGAACCTCGTGGGAGAGGGGTTCCGGCTGAGTCGGGAGGAGGTCGTCGCGTATGGGTATGACCCGGCGGCGCTGCCCACCGTGCTGCGCCCCTACCTGATCGGGCGCGACCTCGTGCAGCAGCGGCAGGAGCGGTACGTCATCGACTTCTATGGGGTCGATCCCGATGCCGTGCGGAAGGAGCATCCGAAGCTGTGGGATCACGTCGTCAAGCACGTGAAGCCGATGCGGGATCAGAACAACCGCGAGATCCGAAAGCGCAACTGGTGGCTATTCGGGGAGACGGTGGGGAAGCTGCGACGCGCTGTCGAAGGGCTGCCGCGATTCATCGTCACGCCGGAGGTGTCTAGGCGGCGGGTGTTCGCAACACTCGATGCGGCCTATCTTCCCGACCACAAGCTCTACGCGGTCGCTACTAGCGATCTAGCAGTCTTCGCAGTGCTCACATCGAGTGTTCATTTCGCGTGGTCGATCGCCGCGGGCGGGAACCTGGGAGTTGGCAATGACCCGACATGGGTCAATGGACGGTGCTTCCTCCCGTTCCCCTTCCCCGAGATGACCCCCGCGGTTCGGACGAAGCTGCGCGCGCTCGGCGAGTCCATCGAGCAGCACCGCCGCGCCCGCCAGCAGGAACACCCCACGCTCGGGCTCACGGACATCTACAACGTGGTGGTGAAGCTACAGCGCAAGGCGGCGCTCTCCGCCGAGGAGGAGACGCTCGCCGACCGCGCCCTCGCGCACACGCTGGTGGACCTGCACGCGCAGCTCGATCGGGCGGTGCTCGATGCGTACGGGTGGCCCCACGAGGCGACGGACGACGAGCTGCTCGGTCGGCTGGTGACGCTCAACCTGGAGCGCGCGGCGGAGGAGGCGGCGGGGAAGGTGCGGTGGCTGCGGCCGGAGTTCCAGGCGGCGGGCGAGGCGGCGCAGGGGGCGCTGGCGACGACGGGCGCGACGACCGGGAAGAAGGCCGCGAAGGTGAAGGCCGCGGGCGCGGCGAAGTGGCCGGCGGACCTGCCGGGACAGATCGGGGCGGTGCTCGCGGCGATGACGGCCGCGGGCGAGGACGTCACGACGGACGCGGTGGCCGACGGGTTCAGCGGCGCGACGACGGAGGGCGTGGCGATGGTGCTGGAGTGCCTCCAGGTGGCCCAGCGGGTGGCGCGGGTGGTGGAGGACGACGGGTCGGAGCGCTGGGTGCTGCGGGCGTGAGCGACGGGGCGTGATAGGAGCGAAGTCATGAAGCTGACGGTGAAGAACTTCCTCGGGCTTCCCGATCTGACCTGGGAGCCGTGGGACGTCTGTCTGCTCACGGGGCCGAACGGGTCGGGGAAGACGAGCCTGTTGCAGGCGTTCGCGTTCTTGCGGAACGTCTACACGCACAACGTCCCGAAGGCGGTCGCGTACCTGGGCGGAGCACGGGGTCTGAAGAACGCCGGCGTCGGCGAGATGGATCCGATCTTCCTGTCGCTGGAGGTAGATGGTCTTCGCTGGGAGCTGGAGCTGATGTCCAGCGCGGGGTCGGTCGCCGAGTATCCCGCGGAGCAGCTGATCGTCGATGACAAGGTGGTCTTCCGCCGGGTGGCGGGCTCGAACGAGTGGACCCTCGGCGCGCAGCGCGTGGTCGATACGTTGGAGGACGAACCTCGGAGCTGTCTGCGGGCGGCGTGGGAGCGCGAACGCGAACGTCTCGCGGCATGGCGGCCGCTGATCAACGCCCTCGTCGGCATGCGGATCTACAACCAGAAATGGTCGGTGCCGCGGCTGTGGGACGCGGCGTTGCCCTTCAACAACGACGTCTTCCTGGGCAACACCGGGAGAAATCTCTTCAGTGTGCTGCACAACTGGCGGGCCAACCCGCGTGTGCACCACGACCAATACGAGTGGGTGCGCGACAAGGCTCGGCTGGCCTTCGGTGACATCTTCGAAGACCTGGCGATCGTCCCGACCGGGGATGTCGTCGGCGTCACGCTTTTTGGCCCAGGGGCCTCCGAAGAGGGCCTGCCGCTGCGACGCGCGGCCGACGGTCTCATCGTCGGGCTGCTCCACCTCACCGCTATCGCGGGCGCGAAGGACGGGACCCTCGTGGCTCTCGACGAGATGGAGAACCAGCTGCACCCGCATGCGATCCGGGTGATTCTCGGAGCGATGCGCGAGCTCGCCGGAGCGCGCGATCTGACGCTCATCCTGACCACCCACTCGCCGGTGTTGATGGATGAGTTCAGCGAGGCGACCGATCGCTTCTTCGTGACGCAGCGCGGGGAGGAGCAGTTCCCGGTGCCGCTGGACAAGCTCCATGATCCGCAGTGGCTCGCGCAGTCGTCGCTCGGTGGGCTCTATGAGCGGCTTCGCATCGGCGCGCCGTCCATCCCGCAGGAGTGAGAGGGGCCACCGATGCGAATCGCCCTCATTCCTACGGGCGTCATGGAGTTCAACGGGCTGGCTCGGTCGCTCCGTGCACATTTCGAAGGCGAACATGAGTTCGTCGCGGTGCCGGCCATCCCGGGGGCGCCGGGAATCCCCGTAAGGCCCTTTGCCGGATTCACCTCGGAGAAGGTCGTGCCGGAGAAGGCTGAGGACGACACCAGCGCGGTGCGCCAGCTCGCCGCCGAGCTCGCCCGGCAGGTCTATCCACGTACGAGGCGCGGCCGGACCGAACTCGCAGCGGACCTCGCCATCGTCATCGATGACCTGGAGTTGGAGAACGTCGGCGCGGAGTCCGCGGTCGCGGGCACCTTTCGCACCGCCGTGCAGCGCCACGTCGAGGCGGCAGGCAGCGCGACGGATCGGACCGAGCTCCGACGGTGTCTGCGGGAGCAATGGCTCCTTCCACATCATCTCGGTGATGGCGGAGTCGTGGTTCTTCGCCGACCCGCAGGGGATGGCGCGCAACGCTGTGCCAGCGGACCGCACGGCGCACATGATCGCGGGCGTCGATCCGGAGTGCTTCGAGACCGACGACGCGGAGTACCTCGCGGACGACGGGAGCGCCTGCTCGGGGTTGATCGCCGAGGTGAAGCGTCGGGGCAAGCTGGCTCAGTACAAGCGGGCGCCCTGGGTGAGCACCGACGATGCGCGGTATCCGCATCGGACGCGAGCGAAGCACCCGAAGCACTACCTTGAATGGCTATGTCGCGACGCCCGTGACAAGCGCTGCACCGCATGGCGAGAGGTCGCGGTCGGGGGAGAGGCACTGGCGGAGCTCGATTGGACCAGCGTGCTGTCCAACGCGCAGCACTGCGGGTTCGCCCGGTCGTTCGTCGAGGACATCGCGATTGCGATCGGGGCGACGGTGCCGGGACCGCCGGGCGCACGGTTCGAGCCGCTCACCCGCTTCCGAACCCCGGGTGCGACGGGTGTCCTCCGGAATCTCTGAGCGGCGGCTCCCCACGTGGCCACGGCGGCGCCCCCCGTCGCCATGGCGCCCGCGTCATGACCCCACGCGGAAGCCCGCTCCCACGTCGGCGCTCCAGCGCGTCGGGCCCATCAGCCCGAGCTCACCCGACGCCGTCAGGAAGAACCACCGGCGCAGGTCGACGCGCACCCCCGCGCGGCCGGTGAAGCCGAAGCGCAGGGCCTCGTAGTCGAGCGCCCGCCCGTCGACGTTCACCGTGGTGGTGACCCGCTGCACCGATCCCAGCAGGTCGACGTAGGGGGTCACCGGGCCGAAGCCGTACTCGCCGCCGAGGCCGAAGCGCACCGCCCAGCTCCACATCGAGCGGGGGGTGACGGCGTGGCCGTCGAGGCGCGTCGAGGCGGCGCTCTCGAAGCTGGTGAAGGGCAGGTCGAGCCCGGCGGTCATGCGCACGTGGGAGAGCACCGCGCGGGTCTCGTAGCGAAGCCCGAGCCCCAGCGAGCGGTCGTAGGGAGAGCCCTGGAAGGACTGCGAGAGCGCAGGGGCGGAGCTGTTGGCGAAGCCGGTGGCGCGGTGGTCCTGCGAGGTGACGAGGAAGCCCATGGTGGCCTCGAAGTGGTCGCCGCTGGCGACGGGATCAGCCGACGCGGTGGAGGCGGCCAGCGAGGCGGCCAGCGTGAAGGGGAGGGCGAAGCGAGGAAGTGAGTTCATGCGTCGGGGCCAGTGCATGGGCGGTGCCCGCCCGATGGCGTCGTGCGCTACGGTGCCCTCGATGTGGTTCAACTGGCTCACCCGGCGACGACGCGCGCACATCCTGGAGACGCCCTTCCCGGAGGAGTGGGAGGCGATCGTGCGGCGCAACGTCTCGCACTGGTCGCTGCTCGACGACGAGGAGCGATCGCGGCTGCGCGACCTGGTGAGGGTCTTCGTCGAGGAGAAGCACTGGGAGGGCTGCGGCGGTCTGGAGATGACCGACGAGGTGAGGGTCACCGTGGCCGCGGAGGCGTGCCTGCTGCTGCTGGGCCGGGACCACGACCTCTACGACGACGTCGAGAGCATCCTGGTGTACCCGAGCACGGTCTTCGCGGCCGAGCGGCAGCAGGGGGTGTTCGAGCGCGGCGGGGCGGTGGTCGAGGAGTCCGAGGCGATCCTCGGTCAGGCGCACAAGGGCGGCCCGGTGATCCTGGTGTGGGACGCGGTGAAGCGAGGGGCGCGCGACCCGCACGACGGGCGCAACGTGGTGTTTCACGAGTTCGCGCACAAGATCGACATGGTGGACGGGCCGGTGGACGGCACGCCGCCGCTGCCCGACGGGGAGGCGCTGCGGAGCTGGGCGGAGGTCTGCTCGGAGGTCTTCCTGGCGCTCAAGCGCCACGAGCCGGAGGTGCAGCGGGTGCTCGACCCCTACGGGGCGCGCAACGAGGCGGAGTTCTTCGCGGTGGCGACGGAGTCGTTCTTCGAGCGGCCCGCCTCCCTGCAGGAGGCGCTGCCCGAGCTCTACGCCCTGCTCTCGGACTTCTATCGGCAGGACCCGGCGGCCAGGGAGCAGCGCCGTTGACGTAGGTCCCCGGCGAGACAAGGCATCGGGCTACAGACGCGGCGCCCGTGACGCCGGGAAACCGAGGCGAGTGGCAGACGAGTCAGCGAAGACCAGGGGCGGTGCGGCCAGGACGGGAGCGACCATCCCGGGGGGATGGACGGCGGGCGCGCGACCAGAGCTGCTGGGGGTGCCCGCGGAGGTCGGGCTCAGCGACGGGCGCACCATCACGGGCCTGCTCGAAGGCTTCGCCCCGGAGGCCCGGGAGCTCGTGATCTGGCTCGGCTCCAACGACCCGGAGATCGAGGCCTTCGACCGCAGGATCGTGGTGGCCGCCGAGCGCACCGTCTTCATCGGCCTTCTCAGGCGCGGCGGAGGGATCGTCCCGGCTGCGACCGGCGCCGCCGCCGAGACCCTGCGGGTGCACGTCTCCCGTGAGCGCCACTTCGACGTGAGCGTCACGTCCACGGTCGAGGGCGCGGCGCTCGGCATCCGGGCGGTTCCGCTCGGGGACGGGCCCTTCCGCGAGATGCTCTTCTCGCGCGACAACGTGCTGGGCCTCGAGCGCCTCGAGCAGATCGGCTCGATCCTCCTCTCGATGGGCGTCGTCAGCCGGGAGAACGTCGACCGCGCGCTCGTCCAGCAGGCCGAGCTCCGCCACCGCACGACGGTCATGCCCGCGGTGACCCCGCCCGCAGCGCCCCCGCCCGCGGTGGCCCCGGTCGCGGTCGCGGCGGTCGAGCCCTCGGCGGCGAGCGGGCTGCGGCTCGGCGAGGTGATGCGCGGGATGGACCTCATCACCGAGGTCGAGCTCGCGCGCGCCGTGGCGGCGAAGTTTCACCTGCCCTTCGTCGACCTCGACGCGACGAGGCCCGACCCCGCGGCGGCGGCCGAGATGCCGCGCGAGGTGATCCACCGATACGGCGTGCTGCCGACGGCCTTCGACGCCCGCACCCTCACGCTGGCCACGCGCGAGCCCATGGCGCCCGAGCACCGCAACCTGCTGGAGTTTCGCATCGGGCGAAGGGTGCGGGAGGTGATCGTCGCGCCGACGCAGCTCGCCCGCCACGTCGAGGCGTGGCTCGCGCTGGCCCCCGCGCCGGTGCCCGCGCGCGTCCCCGGCGCCCCTCCGCCGCTCGACCTGGCGGCGCCGCAGGAGGACTTCGAGCAGATCCTCCGCGAGCTCGGCGCGCTGCCCCCGGAGGCGGACGAGGACGGCGACGGCGTCGAGGCCACGGAGGTGTCCGACAACGTCATCGTGCGCCTCGTCCATCGGATCTTCACCGACGCCCACCGCCGCGGCGCGTCGGACATCCACATCGAGCCCAACGGCGCTGCGGAGAACACCATCGTGCGCTTCCGCATCGACGGCGACTGCGTGGTCTACCAGGAACTCCCGCCCGCCAGCCGCCGGCCGCTGGTGGCGCGCATGAAGATCCTCGCAGGGCTCGACATCGCCGAGCGCCGCAAGCCGCAGGACGGGAAGATCAAGCTCCGGCTCTCCGGGCAGGCGGTGGAGCTGCGCGTGGCGACGCTGCCCACCTCGATGGGCGACGAGGACGCGGTGCTGCGCATCCTGGCCTCGGCGCGCCCGCTGCCGCTGGCGCAGATGGGCCTGTCCGAGCGCAACCACCGAGAGGTCGCCCGCATCCTCGCGAGGCCCTACGGGCTCATCCTCTGCGTGGGGCCCACCGGGTCGGGCAAGACCACCACGCTCCACTCCATGCTCGGCGCCATCAACACCCCCGACATGAAGATCTGGACCGCCGAGGACCCGGTGGAGATCACCCAGGCCGGGCTGCGACAGATGCAGGTCAACGTCCGCGCGGGGCTCACCTTCGCCAGCGCGATGCGCGCCTTCCTGCGCGCCGACCCCGACGTCATCATGGTGGGCGAGATGCGCGACGCGGAGACCGCCGGCACCGCCATCGAGGCCTCGCTCACGGGCCACCTCGTGCTGTCCACGCTGCACACCAACAGCGCCCCGGAGACGGTGACCCGCCTTCTCGACATGGGCCTCGACCCCTTCAGCTTCGCCGACGCGCTCGCGGGCGTGCTGGCCCAGCGCCTCGCCCGCGCCCTCTGCAAGAGCTGCAAGGAGCCCTACGAGGCGCCCGAGGAGGCGCGCGCCGAGATCGCGCTGGCGCTCGGCGAGGCGGCGGTCGCGTCGCGGCCCGAGCTCGCGCCCGGCGGGGGGCTGCGGCTCTGGCGGGCTCCGGGCTGCGGGGCCTGCGGCAACAGCGGCTACAAGGGCCGCGTGGCGCTGCACGAGCTGATGATCACCGACCCGGCGATCAAGCGCCTGGTCGCCCGCCACGCGCCGGTGGACGAGCTGCGCGAAGCCTCCGTGGCGGGAGGCATGACCACGCTGCTGCAGGACGGCATCGAGAAGTGCCTGCTCGGGCTCACGGACGTGCGGCAGGTGCTGGCGGTGTGCACGGCGTAGGGGGGGCGGTCACTCCGCGAAGGGCGTGTCGAGCCCGCGGGCCTTGAGCGCCGCGACGTAGGGGGCCTTCTCCAGCGACCTCGCGTAGCCCTCGGCGGGGTCGATGAGCGCGCCGTCGACGAGGTCGAGCAGCGCGTCGTTGAGCGTGGCCATCCCGATGCGCCGCGAGGTCTGCATCACCGTCGGGATCTGGAAGGTCTTGCCCTCGCGGATGAGGTTGGAGACCGCGGGGGTGGTGAGCAGCACCTCGCGCGCCGCCACGCGCCCGCCGCCGAGCTTCTTGCAGAGGGTCTGGGAGATCACCGCGCGCAGCGAGCTCGCGAGCATCACCCTGATCTGCGACTGACGGTCGGCGGGAAACTGGTCGATGATCCGGTCGACGGTGCTGGCCGCGGTGGAGGTGTGCAGGGTGCCGAAGACCAGGTGCCCCGTCTCGGCGGTCTCGATGGCGATGGAGACGGTCTCCAGGTCGCGCAGCTCGCCCACCAGGATGATGTCCGGGTCTTCGCGAAGGGCGGCGCGCAGGGCGGTCTTGAAGGAGTCGGTGTGCACGCCCACCTGGCGCTGGGTGATGACGCACTTCTTCGCCGCGTGCACGAACTCGATCGGGTCTTCGATGGTGATGACGTGGTCGGTGCGCGAGCGGTTGACGAGGTCGATGAGCGCGCAGAGCGTGGTCGACTTGCCCGACCCGGTGGGCCCGGTCACCAGCACGAGGCCCTTGGTGAGCTGGCAGAGCCGCTGCACCTCCGGCGAGATGCCCATCTGCTCGACGGTCACCACCGAGGCCGGAATGTGACGGAACACCGCCGCCGGGCCGAGCCGCTCGCGCAGCGCGTTGGCGCGGAAGCGACCGACGCCGGGCAGCTCGTAGGCGTAGTCGGTGTCGTGGCTCGCCGCGTACTGCCTACGGTTTCGCTCGGGCATCACCGAGCGCACCATCGCGTCGAGCGTGGCGGCGTCGAGCGGGGCCTCGCCGGGCAGCCGGTACATCTCCCCGTGCAGCCGGAGGATGGGCGGCTGCGCGCAGCGCAGGTGCAGGTCGGAGGCGTACTTGGAGACCATCGAGCGCAGCAGCGCGTCGAGCGCCGCGCGCGCCCTCTCGATGCCCTCGAAGGGGCGGATCGCGTCGTTGTCGTCCTCCTCCGCCACGGCCATCGGCGCCAGGGCCTCGATCGGCGCCGGGGCCTCCGCCGCGGGCGGCGTCGGGGCGGCGGGCTCGACCGCTTCGACGGGGCGCTTGATGGCGCGGTACTGGCCGGTGAGGCGCTGTCGCTCGCGGCCCTCGTCGACGGTGATGCGCGCCCTCCAGAGGCCGTCGACGCGGGTGGCCTGCACGGTGAAGGCGCCGTCGTCGGAGAGGTAGGCGAAGTCCGCGGGCTGCCCCGAGGCGAGGAGCGCCGCGGCGTCGGGCGGCGCGATCTCCGTGAGCAGCGAGAGCACCTGCGGGCCGGTGAGCGGGGTCTTGGTGACGGGCCTCGGGACGCCGTCGATCTCGAACTCGGCGAGCTCCCCCTCGCGCACCCGGAGCGCGGCGGCGCGGTGGCTCACCATGGCCGAGAGCAGCCGGTCGAGCTGCGGCATCAGGCCACCGCCCGCGCGAAGGCGAGGTGGCGGCGGCTCACCGCGAGCAGCCGGTCGTGGGCGAAGAGGGCGATGAAGTCGAGCGGGGTGTCGTTGAGGAAATCGACGAGCCGGGTGCGGTCGGCGCGCGTCTCGGGGAAGATCGACCCGGTCCACGCGCGGCCGTCGGCGAGGGTGAGCTCGACGTGCATGCCGACGACGCCGCGGTCGACGGTGTCGTCCTCGCGGGGCAGGGCGGTGGCCACGAAGGCGATGTGGGACTTCTGCACGAGGAGCACCTCGCCCGAGGCGAGCTCCAGGGGCAGGAAGCGGTCGTCGCCGTTGAGCGCGTCGAGCGGGTCTTCGGGCCCCGCACGGAAGCGCGCTGCGCTCTGGAGGAAGAGGCTGCCGTCGAGGCAGAGGCCGCTGTCGAGGGTGACCGAGACGCGGTGGCGAACCTTGTCGATCCGGTACTCGCTCATGCGCCGGGAGTGTCGGCCCGGCGCGGTGGGCGTCAAGCGCGGTCGGCTACTGCAGCCGCGCGCGGAAGCCGCAGTACGAGGGCCACGCCGTCGGGAGCGCGGCGGCCCACGGGGAGGCGGCGACGCCCCGGGGGTGCGCCGCGAAGAACTGCACCACCTGCCGGCCGAGCAGCGCGCGGGGCACGGTGTGGCCGCTGTTGTGGTTGCAGTAGACGACGTCGTGCTGGCGGGCGTTGAGGTAGCCCACGTCGTTGCCTGCGAAGACGTCGAAGTGCGCCATCGCGACGAAGAGGTTGAACGCGTCGCTCTCGCCGCCGAACATCATCAGCTGCGCGTAGCGGGCGCTGCTCGGGAGCGCGGGCCACGCGGGGTAGGTGCGCAGCGGGCCCAGCGTGGGAGGGTTCTCGGGGTTGGAGAAGTAACCCCCGGAGTAGCTCGCGATGGCGGCGAGCTGAGAGCCGCGCAGCACGCCCAGCAGGTCGGACATGATCGCGCCCGCGGAGAAGCCGGCGGTGTAGACGCGGTCGCGGTCGACGCCCCAGCGCTGGTCGAGGCAGCGCAGCACGGCGTCGAAGAGTCGGGCCTCGCGGTTGGGCGTGGTGGCCCGGAGGTTCTCCCACTCCAGGCCGAGCGGCGAGGTCGTGGGGCCGAGGCGCGTCGAGACCGGCGTCACCAGGATGAAGGGCATCGCGGCGTTGCCCACCTCGCCGGCGAAGAGCGGGTTCATGTTGGCCGCGCTGTCGCCGAGCCCGTGCCAGTTGAAGACCACCGCCCAGTGGCCGCCCTGCGCCGTCGCCCCCGGGGGCAGCGTCAGGATGAAGGAGCGGTCGAGGGAGTCGACGCGGAAGCCCGTGACCATCCCCGGGGCGAGCGCGTCGCAGGAGCCCACCTCCAGCGGCGGCTCGGCGATGTCGGGGTCGGGGACGTCGCGGACCACCATCGGGGGAACGTCCTCCGAGGGCGCCTCCCCGGCGTCGACCGCCGCGGGGACGTCCGCCACGGCGACGGCGCCCGTGTCGGCGGTCGCGGCGTCGGCCGCGGAGGGCGGCGGAGTGACGGCGGACTCTCCGCAGCCCAGTGGCGCAGCGGCGAGCAGCATCGGGACGACGAGCGTGTGCAGCAGGCTTCGCGGGGCGGTCGACGACATCGGGCGGGGACTCCTTCGGTGGATCTATGGCGCGGAGGGAGGCGGCGCGATCATAGCCGGTCGCCGCGCGAAGGCGGCCGTCAGCAGCACCGGGGCCAGCACGTAGGCCAGCGAGATGGCGAGGTAGCGGTCGTCGTAGAACCACCCCACCGCGGGCATCACCATCAGCACCTGCACCGCCGCGGCGAAGCCCAGCAGCCAGCGCTCGAGCGCCGCGCGCGCCGAGGCCAGCACCGCGGCCACGACGAAGAGCATGAGGTAGTAGCCCGAGAGCTCCGTGGCGAGGGGGGCGGCGAGGATCGCGAGGGTGAGCCCGATCCAGGGGCGTCGGGCGCGGACGAGCGCCAGGAGGAGCAGCGCCCCGAAGGCGAGCTGCAAGCCCCGGAGCCAGAGGTGGCGCGCCTCGCGGGTGGCCCTCACCTCGTCGGCCCAGCGCTGCATCCAGACCTCCGTCGGAGCGCCCGGGAGGCGGGCCTGCACGCGCTCGACGCGGTGCTCCGGGTCGAAGGAGACCAGGGTGCCGAGGCCTGCCTTGTTGGAGGAGGCCACCGCGGCGTGGCGGCGGATGTGAGCGGTCCACTCGGTCCAGGAGGAGGGGCCGACCACGGCGGCCCCGAGGGCGACGAGCGCCGCCGCGGTGAGCAGGAAGCCCGCGGCGAAGCGCCGACGGTCGACGGCGTAGCGGGCCCGCAGCGCGGGGGAGGCGACGCCCGAGAGGAGCACCCCGACGAGGCCGAGCGCCGGGAAGCCACGCATGGCGGCGGCCCACCCCAGGGCCGCGCCCGCGAGCCCGGGGCGCCCGCGGCGAAGGGCCACCAGCGAGAGCACCAGCAGGAAGAACCAGTCGAAGCGCAGCATGGAGAAGGCGACCCAGGTGAAGCGCCCGGGCTCCTGGGTTCCCCAGAGAACGAGGGCCAGCGCGGCGACGCGCCAGCCGAAGGAGGCCGCCAGCGCCGCCACGCAGAGGGCGATGAGCACGAGGTCGAGCGAGGCCAGGAAGCGCAGCCCGAGCTCCGTCGAGGGGACCACCCGGGAGAGCGCCCCGCTGGTGACCGTCCAGGCGGGGGTGGGGTTGTACCCGTGGTCGATCTGGCTCTGTCGCCACGCGGGCTCGTTGAGCCCGGTGCGCAGGTTGCGCACGTCCTCGCGGAAGCTCCGCCAGCGCTCCGGGGTGAAGCGGGAGCGGCACACCGAAGGGTCATCCAGGGCCATGCTCGCGGGCACCTGCCGGTCGGTCACCAGGTCGCGGAACATCCGCTGCCGCACCAGCGCCTCTCCGCCGGTCTCGGCCTCCGCGAGCGCGGCGCAGCGGTAGATGAGCCCGTAGCCGAGCTCCCGGTGGTACTTGCTGCCGACGTAGTAGTGGAAGACGTCGTGGCGGTGCACCCCTCCGGTCGCGATCACCGCGCCGAAGTTGAACCACGACGCCGCGGCGCAGAGGGCCACCGCCCCGGCGACGCCGTGGGCGACGGGCACGGACACCGGGCGCCCCTCTCGTCGGCGAGCGCGGAGGTAGACGGTCCAGCCGAGCGCCGCGAGGGCCACCAGCGCCCTCGCCCTGGCGCCGCCCCACTCGTCCAGTCCGCCGAGGCAGATCCACCATCCGAGCGCGATGCCCAGCGCGCCGAGGCCCAGCGCGATCGCCGCGCGCCTCAAGGCGACTCCCCCGGTCGGGCATGGGGGAGCGAGTACCCGGTGGCCTCCCGAAAGGCCTGGCCGAAGCGCGGATCGGGGATCGCCGAGGACAGCTCCAGCGAGGCCGCGCGCAGCGCCCTGCGGTCGTCGAGGCCCGCCGCCCATCGACGGAGCAGCGTCACCGCCGCGCGATGGTCGCCCCTCGCCGAGGCCACCGCCCCGAGGCAGCCGTCGGCGCGCCCGGTGTCGGGCTGCGAGAGCGCGTAGCGGAGGCACCACGGCGCCGCGGCGGACAGCCGGTGCTGGCGCAGTTCGAGGCGAGCGCGGGCGAGCGAGGCCTCCGGGTCCGACGGGTCGCGCCGGGCGATGGCGCGGAGCACGGCGACGTCGTCGGTCCACCCTCGCACCCGGTGCGCGGTGAGCGCCGCCGGGAGCGCGAGCCCGACCAGCATCCACGGCCTGGCGAGGCGCGCCGTGGTCGGGCCGAGAGCGCGCAGCAGCCCGAGGGCCGAGAGCACGAGCCCGAGGTGAAGCCCGAGGGAGGCGCCGCCCCCGGTCACCAGCGCGGCGCCCGAGAGGCCGGAGGCCAGCGTCGAGGCGAGCAGGGCGGCGGCTCCGGCGCGTAGCAGCGAGGCGTCACCGGGCTCGCTGGCGCGGGTGGAGAGCGAGGCCGAGAGGGCCGAGAGCAGGAGCGGAAGGATCCAGGCGGCGCTGGCGACGGAGGTGGTGGTCGCGGCGACGAAGGGGGATGGAGAGGGGATCCAGGCGAGGAGGCTCGCGGTGCCTCCCCCGCCCAGGGCGGCGGCGCCGGGGAGGAGGGCGCCGTCGCCTCGGGTGATGGCGAGCGAGGCGAGGGCCGAGAGCGAGGCCGCGGCGAGGGCGATCAGGCGGTGGAGGCGGGGTCGGACGAGGCTCGCCGGGAGCAGACCGAAGAGGCCGTAGCCGGGGGCGCAGAGGCCTGCGGCGAGGGCGGCCGAGGCGCTCCAGGCGACGCCCGCGAGGGGAGGGGAGCGGAGCGAGCGACGGGCGGCGAGGAGCGAGAGCGCGAGGGCGAGGAGGGCGTCCCGGCCGGCGAGGGGGGCGCTCAGGTCGGCGGCGCAGGGATGGAGCGAGAGGGAGAGCGAGGCGACGGCGGCGACGGGCGCAGTGACCTTCGAGGCGCGGAGCAGGGAGAAGAGCGAGGCGACGAGGGCGACGAGCAGGGCGGGCCCGATGGCGTGCTGCACCAGCGGCGCGGCGCGAAACCACTCCCAGGAGAGCCACGACGCGAAGGCCCCGAGTGGGGCGTGGTCGCGCACCTGTAGCCCTGCGCCACGGAGCAGCACCCGCCCCTCGGAGAGCATCGCGGCCAGGCCCGAGAAGGAGTGGAGCCGGGGGTTGCGGACCAGCAGCAGCCGGTCGCCGTCGAGCAGGCCCCCGCCCAGCGCTGCGGCGTGGGCGAGCGCGGTGACCGAGAGCGCGAGCCCACGCCACGCGCGGTCTGCGCCCGCTTCGAGCGGGGGCGCCATCGGCGCGATGGGAGACCGCCGCCGAGGACGGCGTCAAGGGTCATCGTGGCGCGAGGGCGGCGATCAGCCGCTGCGCTGGACGCCGCAGCGGCCGCCCAGGCAGACGCAGCGCGCCTGGCCGCAGTCGAGGGTACCGGGCGCGCAGTTCATGGTGCACGCCGTGCCTGCACAGCTCGGGGCGTTCGCCCGTGCGGTGCACGCCGCGGGGTGGCAGCACGCGTCGGGGACGCAGTCGGCGTCGGTGCGGCAGGCGGGCTGGGGGTTCTGGTCACGGCCCGGGTTGGGGGGGAGGTTGTTGCCCAGCGGCCCCACCATGGGAGGGATCTCCGACTGCCGCCCGGTGCCGGGGGAGGGCTGGAGCGGCTGTCCCGACTGCACGCTCGGAGGCGACGGGGGATTGGCCGAGGCCGACGCGGGACCGGGCTCGGCGTAGCCGCCGCGTGACGCACAGCCCGCCGAGAGCACCAACAACAGCATCACGGACCGGTGGAACTTCATCGGGGCATCACATCTCTTTCGGGGCGCGCGGTGGCCCACGCGGGTGTCTACCGCCGTTGCAACGCCGCCGCCAAGCCGTCGCTCGGATGAGCCCTGCCGCCACAGTGTGGCGAGCGAACCGTTGACTCCGCGTCGGGCACTGGGTGGCTCTCCGCTGCGGTGCAGGCGCCTGTGCGCCGCTGGCACGCGGACTGCTCTCCTCAACCGCGGTCTGGTTCACCGCCGTGAGGGCGGCGCTGGGCCATCGAAGAGAGTCGGACAACCCATCATCGCCGCCGCCTGTGAAGGATGCAGGGGCGTCACGGAAGGGGGAATGGTCCCCATGGACATCCTGGATGTCATGAAGCTGGCCCACGATCGAACCGCCACGCTCCTCCGTCGGGTGAACACCACCGGGGAGGAGGATGGTGAACTCGCGATCACGGCCTATGAAGTCCTGGCCGAGCCCGTCGATCCGCCTCCGACGGAGGCCCCCGGCTCCAGCGTCCGCGCTCGCAGCGGGCAATGGCAGACCGGGCCCACCCGAGGTGGGCGTGCGGCCTGAGCGGCGGAGCGCCGGGGGGCGTCGGGCGCGAGGGGGCGAGTGACGCGTCGGGCCCTCGGCCGCACCCGGCTCCTCGTGCCGGGGCGCGACATGAGCTGGAAGGAGTTCTTCTCCAGGCTCTTCAAGGAGCTGGAGCACGACGCCGTCGACGACGTCGCGGCGACGGTCACGTTCTACTGCGTGCTGTCGCTCTTCCCCTTCCTGCTCTTCGTGGTGGGCGTGCTGAGCAAGGTCGTGAGCTGGGAGACCATCGACGACGTGGTGCACCAGGTGTCGCTGGTGATGCCGCGCGAGGTGACGGCCATCGTCTCCACCCGGCTCACGGCGCTCAAGACCCAGCCCGCCACCGGGGTCCTCACCCTGGGCTTCATCGGCGCGCTCTGGTCGGGCTCGGCGGGCGTCGCGTCGCTCATCCCGGCGTTCAACCACGCCTACGACGTCGTCGAGACCCGCCCCTATTGGAAGCGGCGCCTGCTGGCGCTGGCGACCACCCTCGGCGTCGGGCTCGTCGCCCTCGTGGCCTCCCTCGTCGCGCTCGCGGTGCCCGCGCTCTCCCGATGGGTAGGCGGCCCCCTCGGGGAGCTCCTCTCGTGGGTGCGCTTCCCCATCGCGGGGGCGATCATGATGGTCACCTGGGCGCTGCTCTACCGGGTGCTGCCCAACGTGAAGCCGCGGTTTCAGCCCGTGTCTCCGGGCTCGATCGCGGGCGTGCTCCTCTGGGTGGGCGCCTCGTGGGGCTTCGGCCAGTACGCCCAGCGCTTCGGCAGCTACGAGGCGACCTACGGGGCCCTCGGCGGCGTGGTGGTGCTGCTGCTCTGGATGTGGGTCTCGGCGCTGGCGCTGATCCTGGGCGCGGAGATCAACAAGATCCTGATGCCGGTCGGCGAGAAGGAGCAGATCGACACGCACGTCACCAACATGCCCGAGACCGCGAAGCGGCAGGAGGGCGCGCCGGAGATCGCGCCCGAGCGGTACGCCGGACAGGACGCCGAGACCGAGCGGATGCAAGGGGAGAGGCGCCCGAGCGCGCCAGCGGATGTGGGGGCCCCTGAAGGGGACTAGGATCAGCGGGCGCCGGCCAGGATCGTCACCGACGTGATGTGTGTGGGCGTGGCGGGGGGTTCGCCGCGGGCGATGCGGTCGAGGACGTCGAGGCCGGCGACGCCCAGCACCCTGCCGAAGACGGTGTACTGGCCGTCGAGGCTGGGGGTCGGGGCGAGCGTCAGATAGAACTGCGAGCCGTTGCTGTTGGGGCTGGCGGAGCGCGCCATGCCGAGGACGCCCGGGGCGTCGAAGCGCAGCGCGTCGGTGACCTCGAGGCCGAAGTTGTAGCCCGGTCCTCCGCGGCCCCAGGTGGCGCGGCCGCCGTCGACGGTGTTGGGGTCGCCGCCCTGAGCGACGAATCCCTCGATCACCCGGTGGAAGGCGATGCCGTCGAAGAAGTGGTTGCGCGCCAGCCAGACGAAGGAGTTCACCGTGATGGGCGTGGCCTCCTCGAGGAGGTCGATGGTGAGGGTGCCGATGTCGGTCACGACGAGCGCGCGGTAGTCGTAGCCCGGCATGAGCGAGGGCTCCGGGGCGGCGGCGAAGCGGCGGATGGGCGTCGGGGAGAGCGCCGGGAGCTCGCGGTAGTCGAGCGGAGGAACGTCCACGGCGGGGGGACGATCCTGGGCGACGGGGGCGTCGACGGCCGAGGGGCGGTCGGTGGGAGCGGCGGTCGCGTCGATGGGCGCGCCGAGGTCCTGCGCCGCGCGGGCGTCGGCGGGGACCAGCGGGGCGGACGACGAGGAGCACGCCGAGAGCGCGAGGGACAGGAGCAGGGCGGAGGTGGGTCGCATCGGCGCGGGAGCGGAGCACGAACGCGCGTTCGCGTCGACGGTCGGGCAGCTTCCGCGCATCGGGTCGGGGCACCATAGCTCCTGCGATGAAGCCGACCGACACCACCATCGCCACCCGGCGGGAGAGCGACTCCATGGGCGAGGTCGCCGTGCCCGCGGACCGCTACTGGGGCGCCCAGACGCAGCGCTCCCTCGAGAACTTCCGCATCGGGGGGCACCGCTTTCCCCCGTCGATGGTGCGCGCCTTCGGGGTCGTGAAGAAGGCCGCCGCGCTGGCCAACCGCGAGCTCGGGCTGCTCGACGAGGGCAGGTGCGCGCTCATCGTGCGCGCCGCCGACGAGGTCATCGAAGGGCGCCTCGACGAGCACTTCCCCCTGGTGGTCTGGCAGACCGGCAGCGGCACCCAGTCGAACATGAACGCCAACGAGGTGATCGCCAACCGCGCCATCGAGCTCGCCGGGGGCGTCATGGGATCGAGGCGACCGGTGCACCCCAACGACGACGTCAACCGCTCGCAGTCCTCCAACGACGTCTTCCCCACGGTGATGCACGTGGCCGCGGCGACGGAGGTCACCCGCCGCCTCCAGCCCGCCGTCTCGGCCCTGCGCGCGGCCTTCGAGGAGCGCTCGCTCGCCTTCCGCGACGTCGTGAAGATCGGCCGCACCCACCTGATGGACGCGACGCCGCTCACCCTCGGCCAGGAGTTCTCCGGCTACGCGGCGCAGCTCGCCTTCGCCGAGCGGTGCATCGCCCAGGCGCTCGACCCGGTGTACGAGCTCGCCCTCGGCGGCAGCGCCGTGGGCACCGGGCTCAACACCCACCCCCGCTACGCCGAGGCCGTGGCCGCCGAGGTCGCGGCGCTCACCGCGCTGCCCTTCCGCACGGCACCCAACAAGTTCGCCGCGCTCGCCGCGCACGACGCCCTCGTGGCGCTGAGCGGCGCGCTGAGGGTGCTCGCGGTCGCCGCCATGAAGATCGCCAACGACGTGCGGCTGCTGGCGAGCGGCCCCCGCTGCGGGCTCGGCGAGCTGGTGCTCCCGGCCAACGAGCCGGGCAGCTCGATCATGCCCGGCAAGGTGAACCCCACGCAGGCCGAGGCGCTCACCATGGTGTGCGCGCAGGTCATGGGCAACGACGTCGCCATCGCCGTCGCGGGAAGCGGCGGCCACCTCGAGCTCAACGTCTACAAGCCCGTGATCATCCACAACCTGCTGGAGTCCATCGCCCTGCTCTCGGACGGCTGCACGAGCTTCCGCGAGCACTGCGTCGAGGGCATCGAGGCCGACCGCGAGGTGATCGCCCGCCACCTGCGCGACTCGCTGATGCTGGTGACCGCGCTCAACCCGGTGATCGGCTACGACAACGCCGCGCGCGTCGCGAAATCGGCCCTCGCCCGGCGCGTCACCCTCCGCGAGGCGGCCGTCGACCTGGGGCTGCTCAGCGGCGAGGACTTCGACCGGCACGTGCGGCCCGAGGCCATGACCGGCCCCGGTGAGGGCTCTCGCTGAGGCGGTGTTCCTCGGAGGTACGCAGTCTCGCCACAGGGCGCAGGGGGTGTGGCGACGCGCCTCGGGGGACGATGTCGGCAGAGCGAAAGAGCCTGCAATCCAAGCCCGATTCCGAGGTTGTCGCGACCGGCATGGGGATTGAAGTGCGCTCCCAGGCGAGCGGCGAGGCTGACCGTCTGACGCGCCCGCCATCGCAGGAGGCCAATCGATGAAGTTGTTCACCCTGCAACGCGCCTCTACGGGCATCGAGGGACTCGATGACATCCTCGGCGGCGGGCTCCCCTGCGACCGGGTGTACCTGGTCCAAGGCAACCCCGGCGTGGGCAAGACCACGATGGCGTTGCAGTTCCTGATGGCGGGGGCGGAGCGGGGGGAGGTGGCGCTCTACATCACCCTCTCGGAGACCGAGGCGGAGCTTCGCACCACGGCGCACTCGCACGGGTGGACCCTCGACGGCGTCACCCTCTTCGAGCTCGACGCGACCGCGATGAGAACCCACGACGGCGACGCCAACGAGCCCTACACCGTCTTCTACCCCGCGGAGGTCGAGCTCTCCGAGGTGATGAAGACCCTGCTCGCGGAGGTCGACCGCATCGGCCCCTCGCGGGTGGTCTTCGACTCCCTCTCCGACATCCGCATGCTCGCGCAGGACGCGCTCAACTACCGCCGCCAGGTGCTGACGCTGAAGCAGTACTTCTCGGGTCGGGCGTGCACGGTCATCATGCTCGACGACCTCACCGGCGAGAACTACGACGGCCAGCTCCAGAGCCTCGCCCACGGGGTCATCACCCTGGAGCAGATGGCCCCCGTCTACGGCGCCGACCGCCGCCGGCTGCGGGTGGGCAAGCTACGGGGCTCTACCTTCCGCGCGGGCTTCCATGACTTCAACGTCTTGAAGGGCGGGCTGAAGGTCTTCCCCAGGCTGGTCGCGGCCGAGCACCGCAAGCCCTTCTCCCCGGAGCCCGTCACCAGCGGCGTGCCCGCCATCGACGCCCTGGTGGGCGGCGGCCTCGACCGCGGCACCAGCACGCTCATCCTCGGGCCCACCGGCGTCGGCAAGTCCGCGCTGGCCTCGCAGTACGTCGCGAAGGCGGCCGAGCGGGGCGAGACCGGCGCGCTCTTCACCTTCGACGAGAACGTCGGCACCCTGCTCTTCCGGGCCGAGGCCCTCGGCGTCGGGCTGCGTCAGCACGTCGAGTCGGGGAAGGTGATGCTCCAGCAGGTCGACCCGGCTGAGCTCAGCCCCGGGGAGTTCATCCACAAGGTGCGCGACGCCGTCGAGGAGCGGGGCGCTCGCCTCGTGGTGATCGACAGCCTCAACGGGTACCTGAAGTCCATGCCCGCGGAGGAGTACCTGGTGATCCAGCTCCACGAGCTGCTCACGTACCTGAGCCAGCGCGGGGTGATGACCATCCTCATCGCCACGCAGCACGGCATCCTCGGCAGCGGCATGACCACCCCGGTGGACGCGAGCTACATCGCCGACGCGGTGATCGTGATGCGCTACTTCGAGTCCGGTGGACGGGTTCGCAACGCGCTCGCGGTGATGAAGAAGCGCAGCGGCAGCCACGAGCGCACGATCCGGGAGTTCACCGTCGGGCCGCAGGGCTTCGAGGTGGGTCCGCCCATGAAGGCCTTCCACGGCGTGCTCACGGGGGTGCCGACGTACACGGGCGCGAGCGACCCGCTGATGGGGAGCGACGATGCCGACCGCGGGTTCTGACCGGGAGGCGAGGCGGGTGCTGGTGCTCGCCCCGGTGGGAATCGACGCGAAGCTGATGAAGCGAGCGATCCTCGACGCCGGCCTCGGCGCGGAGACCTGCCTGGACGTGGCGTGCCTCTGCGAGGAGCTGCTGCGCGGCGCCGGTGCGGCGGTGTTCACCGAGGAGGCCCTCACCGAGGAGGGGGTGCGCACGCTGCTCGACGCGCTCGGGCAGCAGCCCGCGTGGTCGGACATGCCGCTGGTGGTGTGCACCTTCCCCGGGGCGCTCGGGCGGGCGAGCAGCGGGAGGCTCAGGGCGATCATCGATCGGGGCAACGTGACGCTGGTCGAGCGGCCGATGCGGGCGCGCACGCTGGTGAGCGCGATGCGGGCGGCGCTCAACGCCCGGGGACGGCAGTACGAGCTGCGCGACCTGATCGAGCAGCGCGAGGCGCTCCTGCGGGAGGCCGAGGCCGCGAGCCGGCTGAAGGACGAGTTCCTGGCGACGGTGAGCCACGAGCTGCGCACGCCCCTCACGGCGATGCTGGGGTGGGCGGAGCTGCTGCGCATGGGCCGGCTCTCCGAGTCGAAGCAGCGGCAGGCGCTCGCCACCATCGAGCGCAACGCCCGGGCGCAGGTGCAGCTCGTCGAGGACCTCCTCGACGTGAGCCGGATCGTGTCGGGCCGGCTGCGGCTGGAGATGGCCGCGGTGCTGCCCGGGCAGTTCATCGAGCCGGCGGCGGAGTCGGTGCGCGTGGCGGCCGACGCCAAGGAGGTGGCCCTGGAGCTCGACCTCGACCCTACGATCGGTCCAGTGCTGGGCGACGCGGCGAGGCTGCAGCAGGTGGCGTGGAACCTCCTCACCAACGCGGTGAAGTTCACCCCGCGGGGCGGCAGGGTGAGGGTCACCTCGCGCCGCGTGGGGCCCTCCGTGGAGCTGCGCTTCTGCGACACGGGCCGCGGGGTCTCGCCCGAGTTTCTTCCCTACATGTTCGATCGCTTCCGGCAGGCGGACGGGTCGAGCACCCGCGCCCAGGGCGGCCTCGGCCTCGGGCTCGCCATCGTGAAGCACCTCGTCGAGCTGCACGGCGGAACCATCGAGGCGCACAGCGACGGCGAGGGCTGCGGCTCGGAGTTCATCGTCCGTCTCCCGGTGCCCGAGGGGGGCCTCCTCGCGGCGCCGCGCTCGATCGAGGCTCCTCTGCACTCGTCGCTCGGCTTCGACTGTCCGCCGGAGGTGGTCGGGCTGCGCGTGCTGGTCGTCGAGGACGAGCCCGACACCCGCAACCTCCTGGTGATGCTGCTCGAGCTCTGCCACGCGCAGGTCGTCAGCGCCGCCAGCGCCGCGGAGGCCCGCGAGCTCGTCGCCCGCGACGCGCCCCACCTGATCATCTCCGACATCGGGATGCCCGGCGGCGACGGGTACGCGCTCATCCGGGACGTGCGCGCGATGCCCGACGACCGCGGCGGCCGGGTGCCCGCGGTCGCGCTCACCGCCTACGCCCGCGCCGAGGACCGCGCTCGGGCCCTCCGCGCGGGCTTCGACGAGCACCTCCCCAAGCCCGTCGAGCCGCGCGAGCTGGTGCGGGTGATCGCGTCGCTCGCCCGCGCCAACGGCCTCGTCGCCCCCGCCGCCCGGTAGCCGCCGGGGCCGGGCGGGCGGTACCCTCCCCGGCGCCATGGCGTTGCCGCAGCTTGTTCCGGGGATGATCTTCGCGAGGGACTACCGCGTCCTGCGGCACCTGAGCGCCGGGGGCATGGGCGCGGTCTACGTCGTCGAGCAGGTGAGCACGCAGCGCCAGCGGGCGCTCAAGATCATGCTGCCCGACCTGGTGCGCGACCCGAAGAACCGCGAGCGCTTCACCCAGGAGGCGACCGTGGGCGCGCGCATCCGCAGCGACCATCTGGTGGAGGTCGTCGCGGCGGGCATCGACGAGGCGACCGAGACCCCGTGGATCGCGATGGAGCTCCTGGAGGGCGACGAGCTCGCGAAGGTGCTGGAGCAGCGGGCGCTCTCGCCGGGAGAGCTGCTGGAGGTGTTTCGCCAGCTCTGCCACGGGCTCGGGGCGGCGCACCGCGGCGGGCTCGTGCACCGCGACCTCAAGCCCGAGAACATCTTCCTCGCGCACGCCCGCCGGGAGGGCTCTCCCTACACGGTGAAGATCCTCGACTTCGGCATCGCCAAGGTGATCGGCGAGTCGCGCACCGCGGCCATGTCGACCTCGACCCTGGGCTCGCCGCTCTGGATGGCCCCGGAGCAGGCCGAGCAGGGCGCCATCCGCCCCGCGACGGACGTCTGGGCGCTCGGGCTGATCGCGTTCTACGCGCTCACCGGCGCGTACTACTGGCGCATCGCGCACGCCGACTTCGCCATCGCGATGCTGCTCAAGGAGATCTTCGTCGACCCGCTCGACCCGGCCTCGGTGCGCGCCGGGCTCTACGGCCGCGCGGCGATGGTCCCCCCGGGCTTCGACGCGTGGTTCTCCCGCTGCGTGGTGCGCGACCCGGCGATGCGCTTCCACGACGCCAACGAGGCCCTCGCGGCGCTGATCCCGGTGCTCTCCAACGCCGCGGGCATCCCCGTCGTGGCGCAGACCTACCCGGGCCCGCTGCCCACCGCGGCGCCGCTGGCGACCCCGCCCGGCTACGCCTCCGCGCCGCTGCCGACCCCGCCCGGCTACGGGTCGGCGCCGGTGGTGCACCCCACGATGGCGCAGCCCGGCTACGGCCCGCCGTCCCATCCCCCGTGGGCGCCGACGGCCTCGGGCCCGTGGCCTCCGACGCAGGGCTACGCGCCGCCTCCCGTGCCCCCGAGGGGCGGATCCTCCATGGGCCTGATCGTCGGGATCGGGGTGGTGGTGCTGGGCTTCGCGGCGGCGGTGGGCATCGCCCTCGCGAAGCGCTCGTCGGACCCTTCGGAGCCCGCCGTGGCGGGTCAGCTACCGCCCCCTCCGCCCATCACCGGCCCGACCACGCCGGCGATCCCCGGGTATCGCCCGCCGCAGTGCCGCGGCACGGGGATGGACCGCGACGTGGCAGGGCTCGGCGGCGTGGTGCAGCTCGCGTCGGGGCGCTTCCACTCCTGCGCGCTGCTCCGCACCGGCACCGTCGCCTGCTGGGGCTGGAACAACTCCCGCCAGGTCGGCAATGACACCACCGAAGATCAGCTCAACCCCGTGATGGTCCCCGGGCTCGCCGGCGTGCGCCAGATCGGCGCCAACGAGCAGACCACCTGCGCCCTGCTCCAGACCGGTCAGGTGCTGTGCTGGGGTCTGATGCTCCGCGGGGCTCGCGGTCAGCCCACCCCCATCGATGGCCTCCAGGGCGCGACCTCGGTGGCCGTCGGAGGCTTCCACGGCTGCGCGACGGTGGCCGACGGCACGGTGCGCTGCTGGGGGCAGAACGGCCACGGGCAGCTCGGCGACGGCACCGACGACCTGCGCTTCGGCGCGGTGCCCGTGGAGGGCCTCGCCAACGTGGTGCAGGTCGTGGCGGGCGAGCAGCACACCTGCGCGCTCGACCGCGCGGGCTCGGTGTGGTGCTGGGGCCAGCAGGAGCACGGGCAGCTCGGCAACGGGCGCCGGGCGAGGGAGCCGGTGACCCGTCCCGCGCTGGTGCCCGGGGTGACGGAGGTGGCGGCGCTCGCGGCGGGCGAGGGCCACACCTGCGCGCTGCGGCGAGACGGCTCGGTGATGTGCTGGGGCTCCAACGCGCAGGGCGCGGTCGGCGTCGCGGGCGAGGGGAGCCAGGCGAGCCCTGTGGTCATCGGGGGCGCCGGGCCCGCGGTGCGCATCGCGGCGGGCTACCACCACACCTGCGTGGTGCGCCGAGACCGGTCGCTGGTGTGCTGGGGCGAGAACACCACATGCCAGCTCGGGGTCGGCCCCTTCCAGGCGCCCCGGGGGCCGCAGCTCGTCGCGCGCATCGGGCCCGTGGCGGAGCTCGGCCCCGCGGGGATGCACACCTGCGTGGTGCGCCCCGACACCACCGTGCGCTGCTGGGGCTTCAACAACTACGGACAGCTCGGCAACGGCACCACCGCCGCGGGCGTCGACATCGACTACGGCCAAACTTCTGTTGTGCACTGAAGCCGCGGGGAGGAAGGTTCGTACTTCCCGACTGGAGGCTCACTCATGATGTTCACCCGACGTTCGACCTCGATGCTGGTCCCCCTGCTGGCGGCGCTCGGCACGCTGCTCATGGCTGCACCGGCCTCCGCGCAGTTCCGTTGCCCTCCGGGCATGATGCGCAACCGCTGGGGGCGCTGCGTACCCTTCCGCAACCGGATCTGTCCTCCAGGGCAGATGTTCCAGAACGGCATGTGCGTGACCGTCGGGGTGCCTCAGCCGGTGGCCTGTCCCCCGGGCACCGCCTTCGTCAACGGCTCCTGCGTCCCGATGCAGCAGCCCGTCGCCTGTCAGCCCGGCTACGCCTTCGTCAACGGTTCGTGCGTCCCGATGCAGCAGCCCATGGCGTGCCCGCCGGGCTTCTTCTTCGCCAACGGCCGCTGCGTCCAGGCGCAGCAGCCGCCGCCCATGGCCTGCCCGCAGGGCTTCTTCCTCTCCAACGGCCGCTGCCTCCCGATGGGCCAGCCCGCCCCGGTTCTCTGCCCCCCCAACACCGCGCTCATCAACGGCGTGTGCACCCCGGTCGCCGTACCCTCGCAGCCCATGGCGTGCCCGCCGGGGTACTTCTACAACAACGGCACCTGCGTCCAGGGCGGCATCCAGCCCGGCGTCCAGCCCACGGCCTGCCCCCCGGGCTGGTTCTTCTTCCGCGGCCGCTGCCGCCCTCGCTGAAGCGCCCCGCTCCTCCCTCCCCCCTTCAGGCCATCCCCATCCCCCCATCGCGGCGAAACACCACCGTGAGGTTGTTCGCCGGCATCGCCACGGTCTCCACGTGGCCGAGGCCCCACGAGCGCGCCTCCTCCACCACGGCCTCGAGGTCTCGCACCCCCCAGCGCGCATCCCTGCCGCGGAGGTCTTCGTCGAAGGCCGCGTTGCTCGGCGCGGTGTGCTCGCCCCCCACCCGAAACGGCCCGTAGAGCACCAGCGGGGCGCCCGGCGGGAGCACCCGCGCGGCCCCTCGCATCAGCCCCGTGCATGCCTCCCAGGGGGCGATATGCACCATGTTGATGCACACCACCGCGTCGGCCCGGTCGATCGGCCACTCCTCCGCCGCCGCGTCGAGCGCCCTCGGCGCGACCACGTTGCGCACGCCCGAGCGCTCGGTCCACGCCGCGATGCTCGCCCTCGCGGCCTCGCCAGGGTCCGAGGGCTGCCAGGTCAGCCCCGGCAGCTGCTCGGCGAAGTAGACCGCGTGCTCGCCGCTGCCGCTGGCGATCTCCAGCACCGTCCCGGAGCGGGGGAGCACCCGGCGGAGCACCGTCAGGATCGGGTCGCGGTTGCGCTGCGTGGCGGGGGCGAAGCGTCGGGGGTCGGAGGGCTCCATGCGCGGGAGGATACCTCCGCCGCGGCCCGCGTCAGTCGGCGAGCACCGCGTGGAGCTTGTCGAGCAGTGCCTGCGGGCAGAAGGGCTTCTCCACGAAGCCCGCGAGCCCCATGCCCGCGAAGCGGCTCATCGCCTCCTGCTCGGAGTACCCGCTGGAGAGCAGCACCCTCACGTCGCCGCGGATGCGCCGCAGCTCGATGAAGGTCTCCTCGCCGCCCATGCGCGGCATCGTGACGTCGAGCAGCACCGCGGTGATCTCGCCGTGACGCTCGCGGAAGCACTCCACGCCCTCGACGCCGTCGCAGGCGAGCAGCACCGAGAAGCCCGCGCGCTCGAAGATGCGCCTCGCCAGGAAGCGCACGCCCTCCTCGTCGTCGATCACCAGGATGGTGCCGGTGGCCTTCGCCTTCGCCCTCGTCGGCCGTCGCTCGGTCGCCGCGGAGGGGGCCGCGCTCACCGGGAAGAACGCCCGCAGCGTGGTGCCCCGGCCCGGCTCGCTCTCCACCTGGACGGCGCCCTTGTGCCCTCGGAGGATGCCGAGCACCGCGGCGAGCCCGAGGCCCCGGCCCACGAACTTCGTCGTGTAGAACGGGTCGAAGATCCTGGCGGCGGTCTCCGGGGTCATGCCCGCCCCGGTGTCCGAGACCTCCAGGCAGACGTAGTCGCCTGGCGCGAGCTGGTCGTCGACGAAGGTGTCGGCCAGGAAGGAGCCGTCGGCGTGCATCACGCTGGTCGCGACGGTCACCTCGCCGCCGCGGTCGCCGATGGCGTCCGAGGCGTTGGCGATCAGGCTCGTCACCACCCGACGAATCTGCGCGGCGTCGCCCTCGATGAGCGGCAGGTCGGGGGCGAGCCGGTAGGTGAGCGTCACCCCCGCGGCGACGGCGGTGGGGAGCACCTGCGCCATGTCCTCCACGAGGCGACCGAGGTCGATGGCGGTGAGCACGAAGCGACCCCTCCCAGAGTACGAGAGGAGCTGCCGGGTGAGGTCGGCCGCGCGCAGCGCCGCGGTCTGGAGGTCGAGCAAGAGCGGCCGCACGGTGCTCGATGCCGGCAGGTCCATCAGCGCGAGCCCCGCGTTGCCGAGGATGCCCACGAGGAGGTTGTTGAAGTCGTGCGCGATGCCTCCGGCGAGCACCGAGAGGCTCTCCAGCTTCTGCGCCTGGAGGAGCCGCTCCTGCCGACGGTCGAGGGTGGAGACCGCGCTGACGACGCCGAGCATCGCCTCGGGGTTGCCATGCTCGTCCCTGATCTCGCGGCTGTTGGCGCGGACCATCACCTCGTGCCCGTCGTCGAGCGCGCGCAGGCGCCAGGTGAAGGGGAAGTCGTAGCCCGCACGCCGCCTGCGGATGCGCTCCTCGGCCTTCTCCGCGTCCTCGGGGAAGATCAGGTCGCTCATGCTCAGCCCGACGACCGCCTCCGGGGTCGATCCCAGCATCGCCGCGAACTGGCGGTTGCTGTAACGGATCACCCCGTCGAAGCCGGTGATGTTGATGCCGTCGAAGACCGTGTCGAGGATGTTGCGGTAGCGCTGCGCGAGGAGGCGGCTCTCGGTGAGCACCCGCGCGTTGCTGACCGCGCTCGCGGCCTGGTCGGCCATGCCGCGCATCAGGTCGAGGTCCGACGGCTCGAGCACCAGCGGTCCGTCGTGGGAGGCGAGCGAGAGGGCGCCGTGGAAGGTGCTGCCGCTCACCAGGTAGGCCACCGCGAAGCCGCGCACCCGGTGCCGGTCGGCGTCCGCGGCGTCTTCGGAGAGCGCCGCGACCGGGGCGTACTTCACCCGCTCGGGGTGCTCGCGCTCGGGGTACGGGACGCCGTGGTAGGGGACGAGCGGGGGCAGCGGGCACGCTTCGTCGCCGCCCTCGGAGTGCACCACCCGGTAGGATCGGGCGTCGGACTCGTAGAGCAGGAAGGACGCTCGGAGCTGGGGGCCGAAGCTGTCGCGCATGGCGGCGCAGAGCACCCGCGCGATCTCCGGCACCTCCGTGCGCTCGGAGAGCTTCGAGGCGACGGCGATGAGGGCGTCGGCGCGGCGACGGTCGGCGGTGGTGGCCTCCTCGGCGCGGACGCGGTCGGTGATGTCGACGATGAGCCCGTCGAGGTGGGCGCCGGCGCGGACGAGCTTCGCGGCGGCCCATCGCAGCTCTCCGCAGCGGCGGTAGCGGAACTCGAAGGCCGCGTCGCTCGTGACCCCGAAGCGCGCGGCGTCGGCGGGGTGCACCGCGGCCATGAGCGCGTCCCAGCCGAGGCCCGCCCGCGGGTCTGTGCCCACGAACTCACCGACGGTGGCGCTGACGTGGCTGATGCGGTCTTCGTCGAGGTCGCGCACCCACGCCACGTGGCGGAGCGCCTCGGCGGAGCGGTTGGGGCTGCGGCTATCCGATGACATGGGAGACGTCTATCCAAGGTACACCAACGACCAACGGACCGATCGCCCCATGAACGCAGAGCGCGATGCTCCGGATGGGGTAAGAGGTAGGTCAATGAAGTGCACTTGACGGGCCGCACCCCCCGCACTCCATAAGACCCACCACCATGCAGCGCATCCTCTCCGACCTCGTCGAGCTCCTCCGCCTCGAACGCCTAGACCGCGACCTCTTCCGCGGCAACAGCCAGGACCTCGGCTGGGGCGCCATCTTCGGCGGCCAGGTGCTCGGCCAGGCGCTCTCCGCCGCGGCGCAGACCGTCTCCGGCGACCGCTCGGTGCACTCGCTGCACGGGTACTTCATCCGCGCGGGCGACCTGCGTCGGCCGATCGTCTACTCGGTCGACCGGCTGCGCGACGGCAAGAGCTTCGTCACCCGCCGCGTCGACGCGGTGCAGGAGGGCGAGGCCATCTTCAGCCTCGAGGCCTCCTTCCAGGTCGAGGAAGAAGGCCTCGAACACCAGGACCCGATGCCCGAGGTGCCTCCCCCCGAGGCGCTGCGCTCCGAGCGCGAGCTCGCCCTGCTCCTCGCCGACCGGCTGCCCGAGGCCTTCCGCGCCATCGCCACGGCCGAGCGGCCCATCGAGATCCGCCCCGTCGAGCCGCGCAACCCGCTCAAGCCCACGGCGGTCGAGCCTCGGCGGCACCTCTGGGTGCGCGCCATCGACAAGCTCCCCGACGACCCCGCGCTCCATCGTTACATGCTCGCGTATGCGTCCGACTTCTCCTTCCTCGGCACCGCGCTCGACCCGCACGGCGTGAGCTGGCTCACCCCCGGGATGCAGGTCGCCTCGCTCGATCACGCGATGTGGTTCCACCGGTCGTTTCGCTTCGACGACTGGCTGCTCTACGCCGTCGAGAGCCCCTCGGCCTCGGGCTCCCGCGGCCTCGTCCGTGGGCGCTTCTTCGACCGCAAGGGCCGCCTCGTCGCGAGCTGCACCCAGGAGGGGCTCATCCGACGGCGCAAGTGAACCTGCGGGCTCCCCCCGCGCTCACCCTTCGCCCTTCTTGCTCCTCGGCTTCGCGGGCTTCGCGCCCGGCTTGCGCACCCTCTTCGGCTTCGCCGCGGGCTTCGCGCCGGGCATCCCCCCCTCGAAGGGAAACACCGCCCCGCAGCCCTCCTTCCACCGCGAGCAGCCCCACGCGCGGCGCCCCACGATCAGCGTCCCCTGGCCGCACACCGGGCACACCACCCCCGTGCGGCTCCCCAGCGCCGGGGCGCCCGACTCCGCCACCGCCGTCGTCGTCTCCCTCGCCGCGGGCTCCCTCGCCGGCGCGGTCCTGCGCTCGGCCCTCGCCCTCGTCGCTCCCGGCGCCGCGATGCCCGGCGCCGCGGCCACGCGCTTCACCAGGTCGCGCACCACGTCCTTGATGTCGCGCATGAAGTCGTCGCGCTTCTCCTCCCCGCGGGCCACTCGGGACAGGCGCTCCTCCCACTCCCCGGTGAGCTCCGCGGAGGCCAGCGCGGGCACCGGCAGCCCGTCGATGAGCGCCTCTCCCAGGGGGGTCGACACCAGCGACTTCTGCTCCCTCACGGCGTAGCCGCGGGTGATCAGCGTCTCGATCATCGACGCGCGCGTGGCGGGCGTGCCGAGCCCCCGGTCCTTGAGCGCCTCTCGCAGCGCCTCGTCGTCCACCTGTCGCCCCGCGGACTCCATCGCCCCGAGGATGGTCGCGTCGTTGTAGCGCCTCGGCGCCTGCGTCTGCTTCTTCTCGGGGGTGTAGCGCCCGCGGAGCGCCTCTCCCTCCTTCAGCGCCGGGAGCGACTGGGCGTCGTCCTTCGCGCCCTTCGCGGAGGGCTCGTCGTCGCCGAAGCCCGCCACCTCCTGCCAGCCCGCCGAGACCCGCACCCGCCCCCTCGCCACGAAGCGATCGGGCGGCGGAGGCAGCGCGTCGAGCAGCCGGTCGTCGGTCTCGTCGTCCTTCTTCTCGTCGTCCTTCGGGCCACGCTTCACCGCCGCCTTGCGGGCCGGCGCGCCTTCGCCCACGACCACCACCGCCACCGTCTGGTCGAACTCCGCGTCGGGGTAGAACACCCCCAGAAACCTCCTCGCCACCAGGTCGAAGAGCTTGCGCTCATCGCCGTTGAGCGCGCCGAGCGAGCCCTTGTGCTCCGTGGGAATGATCGCGTGGTGGTCGCGCACCTTGCCGTCGTCGAAGACCCTCCCCGAGCGAGGGAGCGGCGACTGAAGCAACGCGTTGGCGAAGGCCGAGTACTCCGGCTGCGCGCCCACCGAGCGGATCACCTCCGGCAGCGTCGCGTGCATCCCCTTCTGCAGGTGCCGCGAGTCGGTGCGAGGGTAGGTGAGCACCTTGTGCTTCTCGTAGAGGGCCTGCGCGAGGTCGAGGGTGCGCTGCGCCGAGAAGCCGTAGCGCCCGTTGGCCGTGCGCTGGAGCGACGTGAGGTCGAAGAGCATCGGGGCTGACACCCGCTGACGCTTCGTCTCGATGGACTCCACCCTCGGACCGTGGGGCGATCCCACCCTGGACGAGACCCGCTCGACCAGCGACTGCGCCAGCTCGGCGCGGGCGAGGCGCTGCCTCCCTTCGGCGGTCCATCGGGCCGTGAAGCGCACGGCCTCCGCGGTGGTGAACTCCCCCGCGAGCTCCCAGTAGTCCTTCGGCACGAAGGCCCTGATCGCCTGGTCGCGGGCCACCAGCATCGCCAGCGTCGGGGTCTGCACCCGCCCCACGGAGAAGAGCGCGTCGCTCCCCGCGCTGCGCCCCCGCACGGTCACCGCGCGCGTGGCGTTGATGCCCACCAGCCAGTCGGCCTCGGCCCGGCAGCGCGCCGCGTCGCCGAGGGCGTCGTACCGGGCCGAGGGCTCCAGCCGCGCGAAGCCCTCCCGGATGGACGCCTCGGTGAGCGAGGAGATCCAGAGCCGCCGCACCGCCGCGCGCGCCCCGGCGAGCTCGTGGCAGAGGCGGAAGATGAGCTCCCCCTCGCGCCCCGCATCGCAGGCGTTGACCACCTCGTCGAAGCGCCGGTCTCGCAAGAGAGAGCGCACCACCTTCCACTGCGACGCCGAGCTCCTCACCGGCCGCAGCCGGAAGGTCTCCGGCAGCATCGGAAGCGAAGAGAGCCGCCAGGGCTTCCACGCCGGGTCGTAGGCGTCGGGCTCCTCGAACTCCACCAGGTGGCCCAGGCACCAGGTGATGACCCGCCCGTCGCCCTCGATGCACCCCTGTCCCCCGCCGCGCACCCCGAGCGCTCGGGCGAGGTCGCGGGCCACGCTGGGCTTCTCCGTGATGATGAGCTGCATCGCGCAGGGAGCTATGGCGCCGCCCCGAGGCCTCACGCAAGCGACGGTGACGGGATATGTCCAGATGCGTCGCGTCGGCAGGGAGCGTGACGGGGGCGCCGGCTTCTGCGACAACCCCCGGCGATGTCCGCCGTGCTTCGACCGCTCACCCTCTGCGCGCTGACGCTCCTCGCCGGGTGCAGCATCGACTTCGACCACTTCCTCGGCGGCCGCACCGTCGGCGACGCAGGCACGCCCCCGACGGACACCGGCTCTCCTGCTACGGACATGGGCGCCCCTCCTACAGACACGGGAATTCCTCGCACAGACACGGGCGTCCCTCCTACGGACATGGGCGTCCCTCCTGCGGACATGGGCGTCCCTCCTACGGACACGGGCGTGATCCCGACGGAGTGCCGCGCGCCCTACCTCGTGGCCGTCGTGGAGCACCTCGACTCCAACGCCTCGCGCCTGCTGCGGTGGTCCTTCGCTGATGACCGGGCCTGCGCCGACCTGCCGCTCAACATCTCGCACCCGCGCGCCGTCGGCGTGGCCTTCGACAACATCAGCGCCCTCGGCGGTCCGCAGCTCATCGTGGTCAACGACGAGGCCGTGAGCGTGGTCGACGCGAGCCGCGGCGAGGTCATCCGCGACGTGGCGGCTGCCGGTCAGGCCCGGTCGGTCTTCGACATCGTCTCCAACGGCTCCGGGAGCTTCGCGGTGGCCTACACCTTCGCGGGCGGATCGAACCCGGGCAGCGTCGGCAACGTGCGCGTCTTCGACCACCGCAACAACAACCTCCGCGAGGTGCAGGCCTGGAACCGCAACCAGCAGTTCGGCCTGAGCGTGCTCTGGATGACGGGCTTCCCAGGCAACCAGGGCCAGTACCTCCAGCTCCGCCCCGCCGAGAGCGGCAGCGGCTACTCGGCCTTCGTGATGTCCCCGACGAGCAGCGGCTTCCACTCGGCGACCATGCCCGCGCTCATCGCCAACCGCAGCAACCCCCAGGCGCTGAGCGCGTACCGCACCGTCGACAACCGCGGCCACTACGCGATGCCCTTCTCCGCCACGGGCATCGCGCCGACGGTCTACATCGCCTCGTCCACCGTCTCGTCGTCCACCACGTCGGACGTCTTCATCCCGGGGGTGCGCTGCTCGGGCGAGCCCTGCCCCGCCATCACCCGCGCGGTGGCCTTCCCCGACGAGAACGACCAGGCCGCGGCCATCTGCGAGCTCACCGGCACGCAGTTCTCGATCGTGCGCTTCGGCGGCCCCGGCGCCGGCTGCCACATGCTCGACACCACCGCCCTCGGCGGCCGCTGGCGCATCAACGACCTCGCGGTGATGCCTCGCTGACGGCGCGATTGCCGTCGGCGCGCACCTGTCTATAGTCGCGCGCCATGTCGTCCCTGACCGAGCTGCTCCACCTCATCGCGCGATGGGTACACCTCATCGCCGGCATCATGTGGATCGGCAATTCGATGCTCTTCAACTGGCTCGACCGCAACCTGGTGATGCCCGACGACCCCGAGAAGGGGCTCATCGGGGAGAACTGGATGATCCACAGCGGCGGCTTCTACCAGGTGAAGAAGCTCAACCCCGAGCCGGGCGCGCTGCCCAAGGTGCTCCACTGGTTCAAGTGGCAGAACGGCGTCACCTGGCTGAGCGGCATCTCGCTGCTGGTCCTCGTCTACTACATGGGCGGCGCCGCGCTCATGACCGACGCCGCGGTCTCTCGCATCACCGGCGGCCGCGCGGTGCTCCTCGGGCTCGGCTGCGTGGCCGCCTCGTGGGTGCTCTACGACCTGCTCTGGCGCTCTCCATTGGGCAAGCGCCAGACGCTGTCGTTTCTGCTCTCCATCGCGATCGTGCTGGGGCTCTCCGGGGTGCTCTTCCACTACCTCAGCGGGCGCGCGGCCTACATGCACGTGGGCGTGATGCTCGGCACGCTCATGACCGGCAACGTGTGGATGGTCATCATGCCGTCGCAGCGCGAGCTGGTCGACGCCACGAGGGAGCACCGCAAGCAGAACCTCGCCAAGGGCTACCAGGCCAAGGCGCGCTCCATCCACAACAACTACATGACCTTCCCGTTGCTGTTCATCATGATCAGCAACCACTTCCCGCTCACCTTCGGCCACGCGCTCAACTGGGCGGTGCTGCTGGTGCTCGCCTTCGGCAGCGCCCTCATCCGCCACTTCATGAACATCCGCTTCACCTGGCGGAACTGGTTTCTCCCCACCACCCTGGTGTTCTTCGCCACCTGCGTGGCGACGCTGATCTTCTTCTCCTACCCCGCCGGCTTCGGCCGCCAGGAGAGCAGCCCCACCGGCCCGCAGCGCTGGGCCGACATCGAGCCCATCATCCAGGCGCGGTGCGTCCCCTGCCACTCCACGCACCCGACCAACCCCGCGGTCACCGTCGCCCCCAGCGGGATCATCTTCGAGCGCTACTCGCAGGTCTCGCAGTGGAAGGAGCGCATCAAGCTCCGCGTGGTGAGCCTGCGCAACATGCCGCTCAACAACGCGACGAACATCACCGACGAAGAGCGCGCCCGCATCGGCGCCTGGATCGATCAGGGCGCCCGGGAAGACTGAAGGGAGCACGCACCGCCATGGCCGAAGAGAAGGTCTTTCGCAGCACGCGCGTGGTGACCCCCGCGGGCATCCGCGCCGCCTCGGTGCACGTCCGCGACGGGCGCATCACCCGCGTCTCCGACCACGCCGACTTCCACGCCGGAGTCGGGTCGATCGACGTGGGCGACCTCGTGCTGATGCCCGGCGTGGTCGACACCCACGTGCACATCAACGAGCCCGGGCGCACCGAGTGGGAGGGCTTCGAGAGCGCCACGCGCGCCGCCGCCGCCGGGGGCATCACCACCGTGGTCGACATGCCGCTCAACAGCCTTCCGCCGGTCACCACCGCCGCAGGACTGATGACCAAGGCCGAGACCATGGACGGCCGGTGCTCCGTCGACGTGGGCCTCTGGGGAGGGGCGATCCCCGACAACACCCGCGGCGACACCTCGGTGCTCGCCGACGTGCTCGGCCGGGGAGCCCTCGGCTTCAAGTGCTTCCTGGCGCCCTCCGGGGTCGATGAGTTTCCCTGCGTCGACGCCGACGACGTGCGCCGCGCGCTCATCCGGCTCCATGGCACCGGTGCCGTCTTCATGGTGCACGCCGAGCTGCCGGGGCCCCTCGATGCCGCCGCGAGGGCGATGTCCGAAGAGTCACCGCCGCCCGACAGCCGGGCCTACTCGACCTGGCTGCGCTCTCGCCCGCCCGCCGCGGAGGACGAGGCCGTGGCACTGCTCTATCGGCTCTGCAAGGAGATCGGGACGCCCGTTCACGTCGTGCATCTCTCGTCCGCGGGAGCGCTGGAGACGCTGGCGAGGGCGCGCGATGAGGGCGTTCCGCTCACCGCAGAGACCGCTCCGCACTATCTCCACTTCACGGCCGAGCAGGTGCCCGATGGGGCCACCTGGTACAAGTGCGCTCCTCCCATCCGAGACCGTGGCAACCGCGATCGGCTCTGGAAGGCCCTTCAAGACGGGCTCCTCTCCATGGTCGTCTCCGACCACTCTCCCTGCACGCCGGACCTGAAGCGGGTGGAGTCGGGCGATTTCATGGCGGCCTGGGGAGGCATCGCTGGGCTTCAGTTCAGCTTCTCCGCGGTGTGGAGCGAGGCGCACGCCCGAGGCATCGGGCTCGACCGGGTGGTGGAGTGGATGTGCCGCGCCCCGGCGAAGCACGCGGGCATCGCGGGTCGCAAGGGCGCCATCGCCGAGGGCATGGACGCCGACCTGGTGGTGCTCGACCCCGACGAGACCTTCGTGGTGAGCGCGCCCTTCATCCATCATCGCAACAAGCTCACCCCCTACGAGGGAGAGACCCTGCGAGGGGTCGTGCGACAGACCTTCCTCCGCGGCGCTCCGGCCTTCGACCGCACCCACACAATCGCCCCCTCCGGCCGCTGGATCACACGCTCATGACACAAGCCCCCTTCACCGAACTGATGGACCTCGCCTCGCTGCGCCTGCGCGGCGCAGTGATCGCCGCGAGCGACGACTTCTTCGCCGAGAAGGAGAACCTCCTCAAGCCCGCGGACGCCGTCTTCCTGCCGCACGAGTACACCGACCGCGGCAAGTGGATGGACGGCTGGGAGAGCCGACGCAAGCGCGTCCCGGGCCATGACTGGGCCATCGTGCGATTGGGTGTCCCAGGGGTGATCCGCGGCGTGGTGGTCGACACGGCCTTCTTCCGTGGAAACTTCCCCTCGCACTGCTCCATCGAGGCCTGCGCGGCGCGCTCTGACGCCCGCATCGAGGAGCTCACCGACCCCTCCATGGAGTGGATCGAGGTGCTCCCGAAGTCGGCGCTCAACGGCGACTCGAAGAACCTCTTCTCCATCGAGGTTCCGTATGCGTTCAGCCATGTGCGATTGAACATCTTCCCCGATGGGGGCGTGGCGCGACTGCGGGTCTTCGGCGAGGCCGTCCCCGACTGGAGGCGCACCGGCCACGCTTGCGGCGAGGTCGACCTCGCGGCCGCGGAGAACGGCGCCCACGTGGTGACGTGCAGCGACATGTTCTTCGGGGAGCGCCGAAACCTCATCATGCCCGACCGGGCGCTCAACATGGGCGACGGCTGGGAGACCCGCCGCAGCCGAGGTCCTCACCACGACTGGGCCCTGGTGAAGCTCGCCGCGCGGGGTGTGCTCTCCCGGCTGGTCATCGACACCCATCACTTCAAGGGCAACTTCCCCGACACCTGCCGGGTGATGGTCTGCGACGCGACGGGGGAGGGCGGCGAGGCGCGCCTCGCCGACGAGCACGCGTGGCGAGAGCTGCTGCCGAGGACGAAGCTCCAGGCCGACACGCGCCACTGGTTCGAGGACGAGCTGCTGCCCGCCGGGGAGGCCACGCACCTGCGGCTGGAGGTCTTCCCCGACGGCGGAGTGAGCCGGCTTCGCGCCTTCGGGACGCTCTCCGCCGAAGCCCGCCAGGGACTCGGGTTGCGTCGCTTCAACACCCTCACCCCTGCGGCGTCGGAGGCGGCGCTGCGGGCCTGCTGCGGCTCGTCGCGGTGGATCGAGTGGATGCGCGAGGGCCTGCCCTACGCCACCGTCGCCGACCTTCTCTCCACCGCCGACGCCACCTGGTCGTGGACCTCCTCGGACGACTGGCACGAGGCCTTCCGGGCGCACCCTCGCATCGGCGAGAAGAAGGCCGCCGCGGGGCAGGACGCCACCGCGAAGGCCTGGTCGAGCGCCGAGCAGGCGGGCACCCAGGGCGCCACCGACGCGATGCGCGCCGAGCTGGCGGAGATCAACCGGGCCTACGAGGCCCGCTTCGGATTCATCTACATCGTGTGCGCCACCGGGCGGAGCCTCGACGAGATGCTCACCATCGCCCGGTCGCGGATGAAGAACGACCCCGCCGCCGAGCTGCGCGTCGCCGCGGCCGAGCAGCACCGCATCACCCGACTCCGGCTGGAGAAGCTCCTCGAACCATGAACAGCATCACCACCCACGTCCTCGACACCGCGCGAGGCAGGCCCGCGGCGGGCGTCCCGATCACCCTCGAGCACCGCGTGGACGACGGCGCCTGGGCCCCCGTGGGCTCCGGCGTGACCGACGACGACGGCCGCCTTCGCACGCTCGTCCCGCCATCGATGCGCCTCGTGGTCGGCGTCTATCGCCTCACCTTCGACACCGACGTCTACTTCACCTCGCTCGGCGTGGAGGGCTTCTTCCCCGAGGCCGTGATCGTCTTCCATGTGCGCGACGCGGGCCAGCACCACCACGTCCCGCTGCTGCTGAGCCCCTTCGGCTACAGCACCTACCGCGGTAGCTGATGGTGCGGGCGCTCACCCCCGAGGCCCTCACCGCGGAGGCCTACGCGCCCTTCGGGGACGTGCTCTCCGCCGACCGCTCCGACGTCCCCGCGAAGCCCGCCAACCAGGGCACCGCCGCGCGCCGCGACCAGCTCGCGGAGCTCGCCTCGCTGCGCCCCGGGGCTTCGCTCAACGTGTGCAGCTTCCGCTGCTCGCCGAAGACCGTGTGGCCCATGGAGGTCGCCCTTCTGGAGAAGCACCCGCTCTCGACGCAGGTGTTCATCCCGATGAACGCGCGCCGCTACCTGGTGCTGGTGGCGCTGGGCGGTGACTCGCCCGACCTCTCCACAGCGAGGGCCTTCGTCGCGAGCGCCACGCAGGGCGTGAGCTACCGCCCCGGCGTGTGGCACCACCCGATGATCGCGCTGGATGCGACCATCGATTTCACCTGCCTCGTCTGGGAGGACGGCACCGACGGCGACTGCGTGGTGGCGCCGCTGCCTCCGGGCGCGCTCTCCGTCGCTAGCGTCTAGGGGCGACCACCTCGGCGTCGCAGCCCGCGCCGCTGAGCACCGTCGCCGCGCGCTCGGCCTCGCGCTCGCTCACGTCCACCAGCACCTCCTTCGGCAGCCCTTCGAGCATCGCCTTGGCCTCGGCGAGCCCGCAGGCCATCACCTCGCGCAGCGCCCTCATCGCGGCTACGCGGTGGGGGCCTTCGCTCCATAGGATGACCCGGTGGAGCCCGTGCGAGACCTTCGGCAGCCGCAGCAGCGCGAAGGGGTCTTCGACCTCGTGGGGGCACTCCGTGAGGCGCAGGGTGAGGTTCATCCCGCACGCGTCGGCGATGCTCTGTACGGCCTTCACTCCCGCGACCAGGTCGGCGAAGACCACCGACAGGTGTCGCTGCCCCCAGAAGCCCCGGTGCCACGCGGGCGCGATCGGCGGGCGCTTGTCGTACTCGGGGCGGGCCACGAGGGCGTCGAGCTCCGGGCGCACCAGCGCCTCGAAGGCCTCCAGCGCGGGCTCGATGCGAGGGTCGCCGTAGCTCAGGTCCTTCGGGTACCAGGCGAACTCCACCGCGAGGGCTTCGTGCGCGTGGTCGATCTCCACCTCGACGCGGCCGCCCCTCGCATAGAAGAGCTCACCGAACACCGCCGGGAGGGTGATGGTGTACGGCGCGTGGACCACCACCTGGTGGCCGAGCGCGACCACCGAGGGCTTCTCCCCGTGGCAGGGCCAGTCGTCGCCGCGGCCGTGCCTCGCCTCGCGCAGCCCCTGCTCCCGCACGAACTCATCGAGGGGTGCCGGGCCCGCGTCGTCCCACGGGCTGGCCGAGTGCCACGCGTCGTGGACGTCGCTGGCCTGCTGCAGCACCCGGGCGACCTCCGCGGCGCTGGCCTCGTCGGCGAAGCGCCCGACGATGGTGTAGCTGCCGCTGTTGTTGCTCGCGAAGGCGTGGAAGAGCCGGATGCGCATCACAGGTCACCTGAGGAGGTGGAGGGGGCGGAGCAGGCCGCCGCGTCCGAAGTCCGGGGAGCGCGCGCAGCCGGGCTGCTCGGCCGGGGTCGAGAGGGCCTCGCGCTGGTCGCGCCAGACGCGCAGCAGCTCGTCGGCGTCGGCGAAGGGGAAGGAGCGGTGGTGGAAGCTGCAAGGGCTCACCCGGCGGTCGCTGGTCACCACGACGAACTCCCTCCCCGCCGGGCACGCCCGGGCCTCGAAGAGCTGCGGCACGGCCTCCATCCGCTCGCCCCAGCACACGTCGAGCTTCACGGTCATGCGCCCTCCGAGGGCGCGGGAGAGCGCCCGCACCCGCCCGGCGAGCGCGTCGGACTCCGCCCCCGAGAGGTGCATCGACGGGTCGCGCCCGTTGTAGGAGAGCAGCAGCACGTCGCGGCAGCCGCGGCCCGCGAGGTCGAGCACGAAGGCCTCCACCGAGACGAGGCGCCCGGGGGTGACCAGCCAGTTGACGCCGTAGCGCACCCGCCGCGCGGCGAGTCGGGAGAGCGCCGGGCGGTGCTCGACGTCGTCGTAGACCGAGACCCTGATCTGCCCCACGAAGGGAGCGAGCGCTTCGGCCATGGCGTCGGTGAGGAGCGCGCCGTTGGTGGTGAGGCTCACCGCCAGCGAGGTCTCCTCGGAGAGTCTCCGAACCAGGGCCGCGAAGCCCTTGAAGGCCAGGGGTTCGCCGCCGCCGAAGGCGACCTCCAGGGTGCCCTGCTCGTCGAGGTCGCGGAGCAGCGCGAAGGCCTCGTCGGCGCTCCATGCGCTGGCGGCGGTCGCGTCGCGAGAGCAGAAGGTGCACGCCAGGTTGCAGGCGTTGGTGATCGCGAACTGCACCACCCGAGGCGCGCGCATCCGGAGGCCGAGGGTCTCAGGGCCGTCGCAGAGGGCGGTGAGCCCGGTGCGCCGGTCGAAGAGCAGCAGCGCGTCGTCGAGGGCGAAGCGGCGCATCGCCGAGAGGGCGGCCGGGAGCTCGATGTCGTCCTCCGCGCGCTCGCTCATGGCTCCGGACGCTAGCACCGCCCCGATCGCTCCCCGCGGAAAGTCCGCGCGCTGGCAAACGGGGTGATGGCGCGGGCGGGGGAGTCTGTGCGAGGGTGCGCCGCCCGCGCGGGGGAGAAGGATTCCCCAGGCGCGAATGGAGGAGTCGAAGATGGTCAGCAAGATCCAGGAGAGCGACGTCGGCGTGTGGAAGAACACGGTCACCGGCGTGGGCCTCGGGCGCAAGCTCTTCACCTACGAGGAGGGCGGCTCGCTCTACTCGACGAGCGCAAAGTACGGCACCTTCAAGCAGCTCGGCGAGGGCTACAACACCCGGCTGCTGCTCGCCGACGGCACCGACGAGGGCCTGCTCTACGCCATCGAGGAGAGCGGCACGCTCTACCAGATCGACCCGACCTCGGGGGAGTGGGAGCAGATCGGCGAGGACGGCGCGTGGGGTGACGTGGTCGCCGCCGACGCGGCCGACGGCACGGTCTACTACGTCGACGACGAGGGAAGCCTCTTCGCGATGCCGGTCGACGGCGGCGACGCCACGGAGCTCGGCGAGGGCTACGACACCGCGGCGCTCTTCTTCTGGCAGGGCTACGTCTACGTGCTGGAGAATGACGGCTCGCTCTACAAGGTCGACGCCGAGAGCGGCGAGTGGGAACTCTTCGGCGCCGAAGGGGCCTACGACGACACGCTCGCGGCGACGATCCACCAGGGCGTCTTCTACGCGGTCGAGGAAGACGGCTCGCTGGGCGCCACCACGCTGGAAGACGGCTCGTACGAGGAGCTCACCGGGGCCGACCTCAGCGACATCCGCCACCTCTTCTCCGCGAGCGGCAACCTCTTCGGCATCGACAACGCCGGCACGCTCCAGCGCATCGCGCTCTGATCGACCGTGCCTTTCTGAGCGGCGCCCTTCGGTGCCATGCTCCGGCGCATCATGCGCAACTCCACCCGCTTCCGATCAGGGCTCCTCGCCGCGCTCGCCCCGCTGCTGCCGCTGGGCTGCGCCGACTCCGTGACCGCGACGGACGCCTCCGCGGACACCGGCATCGACCTCGGAGCGCCCGTCGATCGGGTCACACCGCTCGACACGGGGACGCCCGTCGACACCGCCACCCCCGTCGACGTGATCCCCTCCGAGGACCGTCCCGATGTCGTCGACGCGCCAGCGGTCGACGTGGCGCCGCAGTGTCCGACCGGTCGGGGCAAGCGCCAGTGCATGACGCGCGCGCAGGTCGAGGACCGCATCCGCAACCCGCCGGGGCTGCGCCCTCCCGAGGACGCCGGCGCGGGCGACGCGGGTCTCCCGCCGCTCGACGTGCCCTCCGAGCCCAACGGTTGTTACTCCCCCAGGTATGTCCAGAGCGGGTGCTGCAACCCCGCGTACGCGGTCGAGCGCGAGGGCGACGAGTGCTGCTACCTCTGGTGCGACATGGCCTGCTGCGGTCGCCCGATGGTGGTCCGCGGCGAGGCCCGCGCGGCGACGATGGTCGAGGCCTCCGCGTGGTCGGTGGCCTCGGAGGGCGAGGTCGCGGGGCTCGACGCGCCGACCCGCGCGGCGCTCGCGAGGCGCTGGCGCGACGACGGCCGGATGGAGCACGCCTCGGTGGCCTCCTTCGCCCGCTTCACCCTCGAGCTCATGGCGATGGGGGCCCCTCCCTCGCTGCTGGCCGAGGCGCAGCAGGCGGCCCTCGACGAGGTCGCCCACGCGCGGTCGTGCCTCGCGCTGGCCTCCCGGCTCGACGGCTCCTCCGAGGGCCCCGGGCCCCTCGACGTGGGCGGGGCGCTCGATGGAATCTGCGCGGAGAAGTCCCTGCGCGACGCCATCGTCGAGGGCTGCGTGGGCGAGACCATCGCCGCGCTCGTGGCGCAGGCGCAGCTACGGGGCGCGACGGAGCCCGAGGCGGTCTCGGCGCTCACCCGCATCGCGGCGGACGAGGAGCGGCACGCGGGCCTGGCGTGGCGCTTCGTGGCCTGGGCGCTCAGGGAGCACCCGAGCCTGCGAGGCGTGGCAGGGCGCTGCTTCGCCGACGCGCTCTCTCGCGCTCCGGCCGCGCTGGTCGTGGAGGAGGGCGTCGACGCGCGGGCCTGGAGGGCGTGGGGGGGCCTCGGCGCGGAGGAGCACGCGGCGGCGGTGAGGGAGGCGCTCTCGGAGGTGATCGCCCCGTGCGCGAAGGCGCTGATGCTCGGGGAGCCCGTCGGCCGGTCGACGGCCGGGCGCTCGCTCAGTGAAGTGACTTGAAGGTGTTTCGCCCGCGGAGGTCGTCGACCGTGTCCGCGAGGGTGGAGATCGGGTCGCGCGGGCTCCAGCCGAGCTCTCGCGTGGCCCGGGCGCTGTCGCAGTACCAGTAGAGCTGCGCCATCTCGACGCTCGCGGCGTCGACCGGAGCCTTGACCCCCGCGAACTTCGCGCCGGCCTCCATGAGCTGCGCGCCGAACTTCGCCAGCGCCCTGGAGGGCGGCAGCCGCAGCGTCGGGGCCTTCACCCCGCTCACCCGCTCCAGCCGGTCGAAGAACTCCCGCAGGGTGCAGTTGCTGGCGTTGATGAGGTACCTCCGGCCGGGGGTCCCCTTCTCGTACGCGAGGGCCATCGCCTCGGCCGCGTCGCGCGCGTCGACGAAGGCCACGCCGCCCGAGGGGATCGCGGGGATCTTCCGGTCGAGGAAGTCCTTCACGTCCCCGGTGGAGGAGCCGAACTCGTCCCCTGGACCCAGCAGCAGCGACGGGTTGACGCTCACCACCGCCAGCGCCTCGCCGTTGGCCCGCAGCGCCTCCTGCTCGGCGTAGAGCTTGGAGCGGTAGTAGGGAAACTTCTCGATGAGCGCGTAGGGCGTCGGGTCGTCCTCGCGGGAGACCTGCGTGGCGTCCTCGCTGATGGCCACGGTGCCGCTCGTGCTCGCGTGGATCATCCGCTTCGCCCCGGCGCCCTTCGCCGCCTGCGCCACGTTGCGGGTGCCCAGCACGTGGGTGCGCCAGAGCAGCTCCCCGTCGCCCGGGTCTCGCGAAACCACGCCCGCGCAGTGGAAGACCGCCTCGCAGCCCTCCATCGCCGCCTTGAGGGAGTCCGCGTCGAGGATGTCTCCCTTGACCGCGGTGACCCCCTCGCGGGGCCTCATCCGGGCCGGGGTGCGCGCGAGCGCCACGACCTCATGGCCTCGCGCCACCAGCGCGTCGACCAGGTGGCTGCCAAGGAATCCCGTCGCGCCGGTGACCAGTGCCTTCATCGTTGCCTCAGTGCTTCAGCCCAGTTGGAAGGCGCGCGTGAAGGTCTGGAGCAGGCTCACGTCGTTGGACTTCACCTGCCCCGACATGAACTCCGCGACCCCGGGCTCGTAGCCCTCGCGCACGATGCGAGTGAACAGCTCGGGGCTGGTCTTGAGCACGCAGTCCGCGGTGCCGCCCTCGCTCTTGCCCATGACCACGCGGCACTCCGTCGCGTCGACCTGCACGGTCCACTTGGCCTCGGGCTCGGCCCCGAGGGTGAAGTAGAAGCTCACGGGGTTCTCCACCCGGCCCGGGAGGAAGCGCCTGGGGAGCTCCTCGAAGAGCGTCACCAGCGGGTGCTTGCGGGGCGCCTCCTCCTTCGCGTCGGCCAGCGTCGAGAGGTCGAGCACCGCGCCGTCGCGCAGGGCCTCCACCGCCCGCTGCGCGAGCCGCGCCACGGTGCGCGCCGACTCCACGGGCTTCATCCCCTTCGTGAGCCGGCGGAGCTGCTCGAAGTCCAGCGACGGGCCGATGCGCGCGGTGATGTCCCGCTTCGTCGGAACCATCCGGCTCTTGGGCATCGCCTCGTAGGTTCCGCCGAGCCACACCGGCAGCACGTCCACCTCGTGGTGCAGCGCCAGGAACCCGACGGCCCCGAGAAACTTCTGGATCCGCCCGTCGGGGCTGCGCGTCCCCTCCGGGAAGATCAGCACGGTCTTGCCCGCCCGAAGCAGCGCGCCGACCTCGTTGAGGGTCTCGTGCAGGCCCGCGTCTCGGTCGAAGCTCGCCACGTTGGTGAGGTTCTCCATCACCGCGCGCTTGAGGGGCGTGTCGAAGAAGTAGTCGCGCGCCGCCAGGGCCACGAGGTTCTTGCCGTAGGTCCCGAGGGCGTACTTCACGAAGCCCATGTCGAGGTGGCTCGTGTGGTTGGCCACCACCAGCGCGTTGCGGTTGTGCGGGATGTACGCGCGCCCGGTCACCCTGGGCTTCATCAGCGTCGCGTAGAACTCGCGCTGCAGCACCGAGAGCGCCGACTTCGCGGCGTCCTTCAGGGGCTCCGGCACGTCGAGCGTGAACTCGTCGTCCTCGTCCGTCGGGGCCGACGCGCGCGGCTCGTCGTGCAGCCGGGCGTGCTCGCTCTCCAGCCCCAGCGCCCGCTCCAGCTCGCCGACGGTCTCGAGCGTGACCATCTCCTGCGGAACCTGCCGACCCCGGATCGCCTCCAGGGCCACGGCGAGCTCCATCGCCATCAGCGAGTCGTACCCGAGGTCTCCCCGCAGCCGGGTCTTCTCGGTGACGTCCTCCACCGGTCGGCGCGCGATGGTCGCGATCGCCTTCCGCACGGGGTTGTCCGTCGTCGCGGCGCCCGCCACCGGGCGCGCGGGCGTCGTCGCCGCCACGAGGCGCTCGACGATGGGGCGCACCTCGTTGCGCTTCACCTTGCGCGTCGCCGTGCGGGGGAGCGTCGCGTCGTAGGGGAGCACCACCGCGGGCTGCCAGGCCGGCGGCAGGTCGCGCACGGCGTTCTTCAGGTTGCGCAGCGCGCGGTCGCGCCGGGCCACCCGCTCGTCGGGCTCGACGCCCTCCAGGTCGGGCACGGCCAGCAGCGCCAGCCGCTCTCCGCCTCGCGGGTCGGCGATGCCGAGCACCACGAGCTCCTTCACCATGGCCACCTCGCCGAGCGCCCGCTCGACGTCGTCGGGGTAGATGTTCTCCCCGTTGGAGGCGACCACGACGTCCTTGCTGCGACCGACGAGGGTGAGCTTGCCCTTCTTGTCGATGGCCCCGAGGTCGCCCGTGCGGAGCCAGCCGTCCGGGGAGAGCACCGCGGCGGTGGCCTCCGGGTCGTCGGCGTAGCCCAGCATCACGTTGGGGCCTCGCGCGACCACCTCGCCCACGCCCGACGGATCGGGGTTGAGGATCTTCACCTCGACGCCGGGGATGGGTCCGCCCACGCTGCCGGGCTTCGCGGAGGAGCTGGCCTTGGCGACGGTGAGCACCGGCGCCGCCTCGGTGAGCCCGTAGCCCTCCGCGAGCGGCAGCCCGAGGCCGCGGAACATCTCCGCCGTCTCCGTGGGGAGCGCCGCGCCGCCCGAGATCAGGAAGCGCAGCCGGCCGCCGAGGCGGGCGTGCACCGGGCCGAAGAGCACCTGGCCGACGTTGATGCCGACCTTCTCGCCGAGCGTGCGGTTGAGCGCGAGCGCGGCGTCGAAGACGGTCCCGGCGCCGGGGCCGAGGTCCTTCACCTGCTGGGTGATGCGGCGCTCGAGGAGCTGCCAGAGCGCCGGGACGCCCACCATCGCGGAGACCTTGGCGTCGCGCAGCGCCTCGACCACGCGCTCTCCGGTGAGCTCGTCGAGGTAGACCATCGACGAGCCGCGAGAGAGCGGCAGCAGCAGCCCGCAGGTGAACTCGAAGGTGTGATGCAGCGGCAGCACCGAGAGCACCCGGTCGCCCTCGCCGAGCGGAAACACCGGAGCGAGCGACGCGATGAGCCGGCAGAAGTTGCCGTGCGAGAGCATCACGCCCTTGGGGGTTCCGGTCGTGCCCGAGGTGTAGATGACGCTGGCGAGCGTGTCGGCCGTCGGGGCGGCGATCACCGGCGCCGTGAGCGATGGCTCCTCGGCGGTGATGTCGTGGAGGTCCACCGGGGTGGTGGTGAGGTCGGGGAGCGAGGCGAGGCGCTCTCGCACCTTGTCGTCGCAGATGATCACCACGGCCCGCGACGCGCGCAGCACGTTGGAGAGCGGCGCGGCCTCCATCGCGGCGTCGGTGGGCACGGCCACGGCGCCCGCGCGCAGGATGCCGAAGTACGCGATGGGCCACGCCGGGTGGTTGCCCGCGCAGAGCACCACGCGGTCGCCGGGCTTCACGCCCTCGGCGACGAGCCTCGCGGCGGTGGCCTCGGAGCGCGCCTTCCACTCGAAGAAGGACACCCGGGCGAGCCCTTCGCCCTCCATGCGCAGGAGCGCGGGGCGGTGCTCGTGGCGCTCCGTCGCCTCGTCGAGCACGTCGAGCAGCGACACGTAGGCCCGCAGCGGCTTCGCCGGGCGGTTGAGGCGCTCCTCGATGAGCGGCATCACCCAGCGGTCGAGGCCCGGGTAGTGGACCTCCATCAGGTAGTGCCGCCAGTCGATGGCCTCCGGGGCCCAGTTGAGCGCCGCGCGGTCGGTGTCGCTGAGCCGCGCCACCAGGGCCGACATGTTGTCGGTCACGAACTGGTAGTCGGTCTCGGCCATGAAGGGGACGAAGAGCGCGAAGATCTCGCCGTTGCGCTTCGCCAGCTCGCTGTAGGAGTTGAGCGCGCGCGAGGTCGGCGCGAAGAGCACCGCCGCGGGGCCCACGGAGGCCTTGCGGGCGAGCTGCGAGAGGGTCTTCGCGGCGCGGGCGAAGGCGGGCGCCCCGCGGCTGAAGAAGCCCTCCTTGGTGACGGGCGTGGGCTCCCAGTGCGCCTGGACGAAGTTCGTCCAGGGGTTGCCCTTGCTGGTGCGCTGGTAGTGCTTGCGCTTGTAGAGCCCCGACACCTCGATGATGCGGTGCATCGAGACGGGGTTCGTGTGGCTGGTGCCGAGGTGGTAGGCGGGCTGGTGCGTGCCTTCGAGCAGGGCCGCCAGCGCCAGGATCATGCCGCCGGAGACCATGTCCACGGGGATGATGTCGAGCCCGGCGGTCTGGTGCGCCGGGATCTGCATGTGCCCGCTCATGAACATGAACATGATCGGGGCCATGGTGTTGATGCCCTCGTTCCACCCCGGCGAGGGGAAGGCGACGGAGGACTCGATCACCGCGGGGCGCACGATGGTGAAGGGCAACCCGGAGCCCGCGAGCACCTGCTCGCCGAGGCTCTTGGTGTACGTGTACGTGTTGGTCCAGCCCCAGAACTTCGCGCGCTCCATGCCCACGCGCTCGCCCTCGGCCGACAGCCACTTCTCCCGTACCTTCTTCACCTCCGCGGCGAAGATCGCCCCGGTGGTGGGCTCCTTCTTCGCCTCCAGGTTGGCCTTCGCGTCGCGCTCGTACTGCGCCACGCGGTTGGCGTCGTCGGCGTGCTTCGTCACGCTCGCGGCCAGCGCCAGGCCCTCGGAGATCTCGCGGTGCGGATCCCACGGGGCGTCGGGCATGTCCTTGAAGTAGGGGAAGGGGTCGAGCCTCGGGTCGACCTCCTCCACGCGCCCGGTGCGGTAGCCCGCCACGTAGCAGGTGCTGGTGTGCAGCACCGGCACGTTGCCCAGGGACTTGGCGAGCACCACGAGGTTCTGCATCCCCGCGGCGTTGGTGAGCAGGGCCTCGTCGAGCGGCGGGTTGAAGTCCACCACGCCGGCGACGTTGACCATCGCGTCGATGGTGCCTTCGATCTCCTTGCGCAGCTCGTTGCTGAAGCCGCAGAGCGGCTTGGAGACGTCCGCGTCCACCACGTGGATCTTGCGCCGGAGGAACTCCTCGTACTGCGCGCCAGGGTGCCTCGCCCGCAGCGGCGCGAAGGGCTCGCTCGGGGCGATGTCGGTCCAGAAGCGGGCCTCGGAGTCCTGCGACCCCTTGGAGCGCACCACCAGGAAGACCTTCCCCACGTCGGGGTAGTGGCAGAGCAGGAGCGAGAGCCAGACCTTGCCGAGGAAGCCCGTTCCTCCGACGACGATGATCCGTGAGCCTTCGAGGATCTTCGAGACGTCGAGCGGGCTGTGCCCGTTCATCATCACGTGGCGGCTCCGTGGCTGCGGGGCATGACCATGTCCGCCATCACGATGGGCGGCAGGTGCATGCAGGTGATCTGCGGCGACGAGGGCGCGCCGTCCTTGGCCATCTCCAGCGCCTCGTGCATCGACCGCGCGGTCTCGTAGCCGAGCACCTGCGGGATGTACCCGTTGTCGGCGCCCACCACGATCACGCGCCCCACGTGCTGCCGCCCGGCCTCGCCCCAGTACCACATGAAGAACGCGTGCACCGGGTGGTACGCGTTGCCGCGGCGGTACATCTGCAGGTAGGCCGGGTGCTGCGCGAACTCGGCCTCGAAGCGCTTGTGCAGCTGCATCGCGTCGCGCGTCTCGGGAAGGAGCCGGTGCACGAACTCGACGTACGGCGCGTGCTGCGCGTGGTCGAAGCGGTCGGTGCACGGGTGCGTGATGATCATGGTCCCGCCCTTCTTCACGAGGGGCTGGTTGCGGTACATGTTGAACAGGTAGCCCTGCGCCATGACCTGCACGAGCAGCGGGTTGAGGAAGGCGTTGATGTTGTAGGGCGAGACGTAGGGGATGCCGCAGACGAGGATGTCTGCCTGACCCTCGACGGGCACGCAGTACTGCTCGAAGCAGCGCTTGAGGGTGTGCGCGTGCGCGGCCTCGGTCTCACCCGCGAAGACGCCGGTGAGCTCGAAGGGCGACGGCACCTTCTCGAAGATCTTCTGCCGCGCCTCGGCGGGCGTGCGGTCGAGCGCGAACTGCACTCCCTTGAAGGCCAGCCGCTCGTTGCCCGTCCAGTCGTCCTCGTTCTTGTGGAGGAACGACAGCGCCCGGTCGAACATCCGGTTGTTCACCGTGGTCTCGATGGTGAAGACCTTGAGCACCTTGTTGGTGACCTTGCCCATGCGCTCGACGACGGTGTTCAGCTCGCTCGTCTTCGGGTCCATGTACGAGTGGCACTTGCGCATCACCTTGGGGTTGTGGTGCGCCTTGAGGCTCTCGTAGCCGCACAGCCCCACGGCCACGCTCTTGTGGCCGCCGTCCATGGGGACGAGGTTGAGGTTCACGTAGATGACCAGGTCGGCCTCGACGGCCTTCTTGTTGAGCACCACGCGCTCGCCCAGGTCGGTCTCGCCGACGAAGGCCATGTTGTCGCGGTCCTCCGCGTCGTGGTTGTAGAGCCGCTTGGGCCAGTAGGCGTCGAAGATCTTGTCGCCGACGATGTGCCGCACCTCGGGGCCGGTCATCTTCCGGTGCACGCTGGTCGCGATGATCATCTCGAAGTCGTCGACCCCGTGGTCGGCGAGGAGCTGAAGCACGATGGTGAGCACCCGCTCTCGCACGTCGGGCCGCTTCATCGGCGGCAGCGGCAGCGAGATGTCGTCCATCGCGATGACGACCTTCATCCCGGGGCGCAGCAGCGCGTAGAGCGGCTCGCGGTTGTACGGGTGGTTGATCGCGTAGCGGATGGCCGCGTCGGGGTCGCGCAGGCCCTCCAGCGGGGGCTTCGGGTAGATCACCCGGGTGCCCGCGGGCAGGTCGACTTCGATGAGGCGGTTGCCGGCGAAGAGGACGCGGGGCGCGCTCTTGCGGTCGAGGGTCACGACGCAGGGGTGGGTCACGGGGTCCGATCCAGGTGCACGACGGGCCAGCGGTGCGCGTGCGCGAGTCGCTCGAGGGCCGCGTCCGGGTTGACTGCGGAAGGGTGGCCGACGACCGAGAGCATCGGCACGTCGGAGTACGAGTCACTGTAAGCGAAGCTGGCGTCGAGGTCGTGGCCGCCGCGGCGGGCGTGCTCTCGGATGAGCAGCGCCTTGGTCGGCCCGGCCACCACCGGCGGGATCATCCGGCCGCTCGCGACGCGGTCGTGGAACTCCAGCCGGTTGGCGATGACCTGGTCGGCCCCGAGCTCGCGGGCGAGCGGGACCATCAGGAAGTCGAGCGCGCCGGAGCAGATCACCACCTCGTGCCCGAGGTCCTTGCAGCGGCGGATGAGGTCGCGCGCCCCGGGGTAGATCGCCGGGCGCAGCACCTTGTCGACGGCTTCGTCGGCGAGGGCGTGCAGGCGGTCTTCGCTCATTCCCCGGAAGAGCATGTACAGCTCCTCGTTGAAGGCGCGGCGATCGCGCAGCTCGGCGAGGGCGAGCCTCGGCGCGCGCAGCAGGGCCCCGCCGAGGCGGGCGAGCGTGCGCGCAGGCGTAGCCTGGTTGAGTAGGTAGAACAGGGTCGGGTGAACGAGGTTCGTGCGGACCAGTGTTCCGTCGACGTCGAAGTAGCTCGCGGCCATCGTCCGCGCGGCGTCTAGCACAGGGTCCCGCTTGGACAAAACCCCCTAAGTCGGCGCAGAGTCTCCAGGCTTCGGGCGGGCGACTCCCGGCGTCACGCGGCCGACGCACCGCGGCTTTCATTACACGGCTCCAACGGCCGCCTCGTCAGGGTGAACAGGAGGGTTCGTTCGTTGCACCGCCGCCTTCTCGATGCATCGCCGCTCGGGATCCTCGTTCACAACAAGGGGATCGTTCATTACGCCAACGACGCGCTCGCCGAGATCACCGGCGTCCCGAAGGAGGAGCTGATCGGCCGCAAGGCCGCGTCGCTGGTCGCCCCGGAGGACAGCGCCCGGGTGACCCAGCGCGTCGCCCGGCGGATGCGCGGCGAGGTCGCCCCGCCCGAGTACGAGGTGGTGGTGCGCCGGCCCGACGGCACCCGTCGCAACGTCGAGCTCCAGCTGAGCAGCATCGACGGCGACGTGCTGGTGCTGGTGCGCGACGTCACCGACCGGGCCGCGCTGCGCATCCGGCGCTTCAGCCTCTCGCACCTCGGCGTCTCGGTGCACCTGCTGCGCACCGAGGCCGAGGTCGAGGTCGGGCTCCGCGTGGGCCTCGGCGGCGCGGAGCTCATCGGCGTGCTGCTCCAGCCCGACGGCGACGGGCTGGCGGTGCGCTTCGTCGAGGGCTACGAGCCCGACCGCGCCGCGGTCGAGCGGGCGCTCGGTCGGTCGCTCTCGGTCCCGCGCACGGCCTGGACGCCGCTCTTCCACGAGGCGTGGGGCTGGGGCGAGGCCTTCAGCGACGACGGCTACGCCGAGCTCGCCGCGGTGGCCGGCGTCCCCGCCGGAGCGCTCGCCGCCGAGGACGCGTCGGTGGTCGAGGCGCTGCGCGCGGTGGTGACCCGCGTCGACGGCTGGGCGGGCGGCCCGGCGCTGCTGCTGCTCGCCGGGCGGTGGCTCCGCGAGGACGACGTCCCGGTGGCGCGCCTTCTCTCGGCGCAGGTCTCCGCGGCGCTCGACAACGTGCGCGACCTCGCCCGGGCGCGCAGGAGGGAGCGCGAGCTGGAGGCCGTGAGCACCCTCGCGAGGGCGATGCTGGCCGAGGCGCGCGGCGGCTCGGTGCCGCTGCTCCGGGCGGCCTGCGAGGTGGTCGCGGCGATGATGGGCGCCAGGGAGGTGTCCGCGTGGGTGCTGCGGCGCGGCGAGTCGCTGCGGCGCGCGGCGGCGTGGCCCTCGGCGGAGGTGAGCCCGGTCGCGAGGGTGCGGCTCGCGACCGCGCCCTGGGTGCTCGACCTGCTGGAGCAGGGGGAGGTGACCGCCCTCGGAGACACGCGCAGCTCCCCGAAGGCGTCGGCGTTCTGGCGCGAGGAGGCCGATGCGCGGTCGCTGTGGTTCATCCCCTTCGAGGGGCAGGGGGGCGTGCGCGGCGCGATGGTGGTGGGCGACAACCCCGGGCGGCGGCTGCGCGACGACGAGGTGGCGCTCGCCCGCGCGGTCGCGAGCGTGGTGCGGGTGGGCCTGGAGAACGCCGAGCTCCACGAGGAGGCGCGCCGTCGGCTCGACGCGCTCACCGCCGCGCAGTCGCGGCTGGTGCAGCGAGAGCGGCTCGCGGCCCTGGGCGAGCTCTCGGCGGTGATGGCCCACGAGGTGCGCAACCCGCTCGGGGTGATCTTCAACTCCCTCGGCTCGCTCGATCGGCTGCTGAAGCCCTCCGGCGACGCGAAGCTGCTGCTCGACATCGTCCGGGAGGAGAGCGACCGGCTCAACCGCATCGTCAGCGACCTGCTCGACTTCGCCCGCCCGGTGAACCTGGCGCCGAGGCCGATGCCGGTCGACCGGCTGCTCGACGAGGCGTGGACGGCGGCGACCACGGCGAGCAGCGCGGCGCCCATCGAGGTGCGGCGGGAGATCGAGCCCGGGCTGCCGATGATCGAGGCCGACGCTCGGCTGCTGCGGCAGGCTCTGGTGAACGTGATGGTCAACGCCGTGCAGGCGCTGCCGCACGGGGGGAGCGTCACGCTGAGGGCGAGGGCGGCGGAGCTGGGCCACGGGCAGCCGGCGGTCGACCTGGAGGTCGAGGACAACGGCGCGGGCCTCGGCAACGTGGACCTGTCGCGGGTGTTCGAGCCCTTCTTCACCTCGAAGGCGACGGGCACGGGCCTGGGCCTTGCGGTGGTGCGGCGCATCATCGAGGAGCACGGCGGAACCGTCGCGCTGCGCCCTGGCGCCCATGGCGGGGCGGTGTTCAGCGCGCGGCTCCCGGTGCGCTCGGGGCAGCTCCCCTACAACAGCCTGGCGACTCCGCCGGACGGCATCACCGTGGGCGGCGGCATCTGAGCGCAGAGCCCCCCATCGGGGCGGGGCGCTCTGAGGTACCGTCGGGCCTATGACGAAGCGATCATGCTGGGCGCTCCCCACGCCGCTCCTCCTCGCGCTGCTCGGGGGGCTGGCCGCGGGCTGCTCTCTGGGCCTCTCGGTGGTCGGCGGGCCCGACTCGGGCGCCGACGCCGGCGCCGCCGACACCGGCACCCTCGACGTCGCCACCAAGGACGTCTTCGACGCCTCGACCATGGACGCGCCCTCCATGGACGTCGCCGAGGTGGCGGTCGATGCGCCCGTCGATGCGCCCGTCGATGCGCCCGTCGATGCGCCGGCAGACGTGGTCACCCGGTGCATGTCCAACGCCGACTGCGCGGGCAACCCTGCGGGCGGCGCCTGCGAGGTCGACTCCGGGCGCTGCGTGCCCTGCGTTCCCTCCGCCGACACCTGCCCCACGGGCCAGTACTGCAGCGGGACCACCTGCGTCGCAGGCTGTCGCAACGACGAGGCCTGCGCCGGAGCGGCGACCGGCGACGCGGGCGTGGACGGTGGCGCCCTGCCCGCGGCGAGGCGCTGCAACGTCCCCACCCGAAGCTGCGTGGAGTGCGTGGAGGACGAGCACTGCCCCGCGGGATTGCTCTGCGTGGGCAACGTCTGCGTGAGCGGGTGCACCGCGGCGAGGCCCTGCCCGGGGCTGCTCCAGTGCTGCACCGGCGCCTGCATCGACACCGTGTCCAACGTCGCGAGCTGCGGCGCCTGCGGCGTGCGGTGCAGCGTGCCAAACGCGACCGCCGCCTGCCAGAACGGGATGTGCGCGGTGGGCACCTGCATCGCTCCCTTCGGCGACTGCGACCGAGCGCCCGGCAACGGCTGCGAGGCCAACACCCTGATGGACGTCGCCCACTGCGGCGGCTGCGGGATGGCGTGCGCCGCGAGGCCCCACGCGACCAGCCGCTGCGACTCCGGGCGCTGCGCCTTCTCGTGCGAGGCGGGCTACGGCGACTGCGACGGCAACCCCGACAACGGCTGCGAGGTCGACCTGCGCCGCGACCCCACCCACTGCGGGCAGTGCACCACCGCGTGCAATCCCCCCAACGGGACGCCCGCCTGCGTCGACGGGGCCTGCGCCGTCGGAGCCTGCGCGGTGGGCTTCGGCGACTGCGACGCCAACCCCACCAACGGCTGCGAGGTCGAGCTGGCGGGCAGCGTGTCCAACTGCGGCCGCTGCGGAAACCGCTGCGCCGCGAGGCCCAACGCCTTCCCCGGCTGCCTGGCGGGCGAGTGCTTCACCTCCTGCGTGATGGGCTTCCAGGACTGCGACGGCATGGACGCCAACGGCTGCGAGGTCGACGCGCGCACCGACCCGGCCAACTGCGGCGCGTGCGGCCGCACCTGCGCGCCCTCGAACGCCACCGGCGCCTGCGCCACCGGGCGCTGCTCCATCACCGCGTGCAACGAGGGCTTCGCGGACTGCGACGGGAGCGCCGACAACGGCTGCGAGGTGAACCTCCGCGGCGACGTCTCCCACTGCGGCGCCTGCCGCATGGCCTGCATGGTCTCCGGGGGCACTGCCGCGTGCAGCGCGGGGACGTGCGGCCTCTCGATGTGCTCCGCGGGCCGGGGGGACTGCGACCGCAGCGCCGCCAACGGCTGCGAGGTCGACCTCACCGGCGACGTGCGCCACTGCGGGAGCTGCGGCGCCTCGTGCGACCTGCCCAACGCCACGGCGACCTGCGCCGCCGGGCGCTGCGCGGTGGCGAGCTGCGACGCGGGCTTCGCGGACTGCGACGGCGTCGCGGCCAACGGCTGCGAGGTCAACGTGCGCGCCGACGCGGGCCACTGCGGCGGCTGCGGCATGCGCTGCGCCCCGGCCAACGCCGCCGGGGCCTGCGTCGCCGGGGCCTGCACCGTGGCCGCCTGCATCGGGGCCTTCGCGGACTGCGACGGGGCGGCGGGCAACGGCTGCGAGGTCAACCTGGCGAGCGACGTCAACCACTGCGGGAGCTGCCCCTCTCGCTGCGCGCTCGCCCACGCGACCGCGGCGTGCGCGTCGGGGCGCTGCCTCGTGGCCTCCTGCGACGCGGGCTTCGCCGACTGCAACGGCGCGGCCTCGGACGGCTGCGAGGTGGACATCAACACCACGCCGACCTCGTGCGGGGCCTGCGGACGGAGGTGCTCTCTGCCCAACGCCTCGGGCGTCGGCTGCGCCGGGGGAGCCTGCACGGTGACCGCGTGCGTCGGGGGCTACGGCAACTGCGACGGCAGCGCGACCAACGGCTGCGAGGCGAACCTGGCGAGCGATCCGTCGAACTGCGGCGCCTGCGGCAACCGCCCGGCGGAGGCGTGCAACCTCTCGGACGACAACTGCAACGGGCTCTGCGACGACCGCGGCGGCTGCCGGGTGCCGGTCTACCGCTACTACCACCCCTCGACGGGGGAGCATTTCTACACGACGGCTCGCGGCGAGGTGGGCGCCCCGTGGGTGCTCGAGGGAGACCCGGCGTACTACCTCTACGGCTCCAACGTCGGCGGCCTGCTGGGGCTCAACCGCTGCATCATGAGCTACGGCAAGCACTTCTACACGACGGTCAACAGCCCCGTGTGCGAGGGCCGCTCGCCGGGGACGGTCGAGGGGGTGATGGGCTTCCTCTCGCCGACCCCGCAGTGCGGGGCGGTGCCGCTCTACCGGCTCTACCGGGGCGCCAACGGCGACCACTACTACACCCTCAGCGCCGGGGAGCGGGACGCCCTGGTCGCCGCCGGGAGCTACGTCAGCGAAGGCATCGCGGGCTACGTCTGGGCCTCTCCGCAGGGCTGACATCCCCCTCCACCGCGCCGTCGGCTGTGCAGGACCTTGCACTGTCCAGGTGCACGCGACCGGCACAGCGCCCGTCCCCCGCTACCGCTGAAAACCCTGCAATCGCTGCGGGTCGCTCGGTGGATTGATCCTTGCTGAAGTCCAGATCGGCGGCACGCTCCCTGTGGTCGTGCCGACCAGCGAGGTTGCCCCCTTCTCATGCCCAGGAGACCTGCAAGGCGTCCCGTGGTCCGCGTCCCGGATCCGGCGCCTCCCGAGCCTTCCCCCCGTGAGGCTTACCTCGTCTACGCGGCGCTGCTCGTCATGGGCCTCGCCGTGGTGTCCGGCTTCGCCCGGGGCGCCATGCGCCAGCCCGTGACGAGCCCTCGAACGCTGGTCGCGACCGACGCCTCCCCGGGCGTGCGCTCGGAAGACCTCGTGGTGACGTCCCGCCTCGTGGCCCTGCCCGATGAGATCCTTCCGTCCCGCGACTGGGCGGCCCCTCGCCGCTGGCGCCTCCCGGGCTACACCCGCGAGCGGGCCGCTTCCCTCCTGGCCGACGTCCCCGGCGCCGCAGCGCGCCTCGACTGCGACGCCTCGGGGTGCGCGGTCCTGCCGCCGTTGCAGTCCGTGGCCTCGATGGCGCCCTCCGCCCGGTCGCGCCTCTACTCCGCGCTCGCGCTCATCGAGGGCAACCCGCAGTCCGACGACACCTTCTACCGCTCGCCGCAGATCGGCCCCTTCAGCGCGGTGCCCGGAATCCCCGACGCGATCCGTCCGCTCATGGACTCGCTCACCTGGCACCGGGACGGCGTCCCGGCCTTCTCGGACCTTGCGGTCGCCTGCAACAGCCTGGGCACCCGCGAGGCCTGCCGGGGCTTCATGCGCTCGATGCTGAGCCGGCCGAGCGCCTCGGTGGCGCTTCGCCTCGGCGGCGACGAGGCGATCGAGCGGGTCGTCGCGGGCTTCGTCGAGGCGGAGAAGCCCTCGGTGCGCAACCGGCTGAACGCCGCGCGAGCCGCCGGGGAGTCGACGCTGCTGCTGGAGTCGCTCCTCCCCGATTGGGCGCGCACCCACCTCGGCACCTTCCCTACCGCCGACCAGGAGTGGACCAACTGCTTCTGGACCTCGCTCCGCTTCCTCGACCGGGCGGCCGGTCCGGTGGGCAACGGCGAGGAGATGGACGCGCTCCTCCGTCGAGGCTTCGTGCGCGTGCCCACGGCCGCTCGCTTCGGCGACGTCCTCGTGGTGCGGGACTCCGAGGGCCGCCCGCTGCACTCCGCAACGTGGCTGCTCGGGGGCTACCTCTTCGAGAAGAACGGCTTCGGACGCCTGCAGGCCTGGCGCATCGTCCCCCTCACCGAGGTGATGATGGACTACCCCGGCGCGGCCTCGGTCGACCTCTGGCGCCCTCGCGACCGGGGTTGACGCCTTCGAGCGCCGCGGGGGTGGACGGAGGGGACGGGCGCCAACTGGTGCTGTCCCCCGGCGGGGTGGCTGACATAGCATCCGACGTGGAGGTCGTGAGGCGCGGATACGCCGCGTCCCGGCCGCCGCAGGCATCCACCGTTCGAGGAGGAATCATGAAACGCCTTACCCTGGGTCTGGCCGCGCTGCTCACCGCCGCGGGCTGTGGAGGGGACGACAACCCCGCGGTCACGGACCAAGACGCGTCCGTCGCGGACGGCGCCACGGACATCGGCACGGGCGCCGACAACGGAGCAACGACGGACACTGGCGCTGACGCCGGCGTGAGTGCCGACACCGGGACGGACACCGGGGCGGGCACCGACACCGGAACGGGCACCGACACCGGGACGGGCACCGACACCGGGACGGGCACCGACACCGGGACGGGCACCGACACCGGGACGTCGATGGACGCGCCGGATGCGGCGCCCCCGGCGGACTCCGGGACGCCCCCCGCGGACGCCGACGAGGGCGACGGCGGGCTGTGCATCACCGAGAGCTCGAGGAGCTGCTACGCCGGCCCCACGGGCACCGACGGCGTGGGGCGGTGCCGCGCGGGCGTGCAGGTCTGCGCGGCAGACCGCACGTGGAGCGAGTGCACCGGCGCGGTGGTCCCGGCCGCCACCGAGACCTGCAACGACGGGGTCGACGACGACTGCAACGGCATGGTCGACGACGGCTGCAACGAGTGCATGGGGGCCGAGACGAGGCCCTGCTACACCGGACCGACGGGCACCCTCGGGCAGGGTCGCTGCGTGGCCGGGATGCAGACCTGCACCTCCGGCCGCTGGCCCACGACCTGCCTGGGCCAGGTGCTCCCCGCCGCCACCGAGACCTGCGGCAACGCCATCGACGAGAACTGCAACGGCATGGTCACCGACGGCTGCCGGGAGTGCGACCCGGGCAGCACCCGCCCCTGCTACTCCGGCCCGATGGCCACCCGAGGCGTCGGGCGCTGCGTCGCTGGCACGCAGGTGTGCAGCCCGACCGGAACCTGGGGCACCACGTGCCTGGGCGAGGTGCTCCCCGCGGGCGCCGAGAACTGCGGCAACGCCATCGACGACGACTGCAGCGGCATGGCCGACGACGGCTGCGGCGAGTGCTCCCCCGGCGCCACCCAGAGCTGCTACTCCGGCGCCGCCGGCACCGCGGGCCGCGGGGTCTGCCGCGCCGGCACGCAGGTCTGCGGCACCGACCGCCGCTACGGGGCTTGCACCGGCGAGGTGGTCCCCTCGGCCGAGCGCTGCGACGGGATGGACAACGACTGCGACACCATGACCGACGAGTCCCCGGAGGCGACCGACGCCTGCGGCATCGCCAACGCCTCGGCGGTCTGCCGTGAGAACGCCTGCGCCATCGGCCTCTGCACGGGCACCTTCGCGGACTGCGACCGCGCCGTGTCCAACGGCTGCGAGGTCGACATCTCCTCCTCGACGATGCACTGCGGCGGCTGCGGGCTCGCCTGCGCCCCGGGGCAGACCTGCGCCACCGGCCGCTGCGTGAGCAACACGGGCCTACCCCTCGGCGTCGGCGCGGCCCACGCGTGCGCCGTCCAGGCCGACGGCTCGGTCGTCTGCTGGGGCCTCAACTCCAGCAGCCAGCTCGGCGACGGGACCACCACCAGCCGCGCCGCCCCCACCACCGTGCTGGGCCTCCGCGGCGTGACCCAGCTCTCCGCGGGCGACACCAACACCTGCGCCCTGCTCGAGAGCGGCGCCGTGAGCTGCTGGGGCGCCGGCCTCTACGGCCAGATCGGCGACGGCGCCACCGCCGCGCGCGCCACGCCCATCGCGGTGTTCGGCATCTCCGACGCCGTCCAGATCGCCGTCGGCGGCGCTCACGCCTGCGCGCTGCGTCGCAGCGGGACGGTCTCCTGCTGGGGCCGCAACACCTACGGCCAGCTCGGGGACACCACCCTGGTCAACCGCAACCTGCCCACCGCCGTCGCCGGCCTCACGGACGTCGTCGAGCTCAGCGCGGGCCGCTACCACACCTGCGCGGTGCGCCGCGACGGCACCGTCCGCTGCTGGGGCTACAACGCCAGCGGGCAGATCGGCGACGGCACCACCGCCAACCGCTCCTCACCGGTGGTCGTCCCCACGACCAGCGACGTGGTGCAGGTCAGCGCCGGGGCCTCGCACACCTGCGCGCTCCGCCGCACCGGCGCGGTGCTCTGCTGGGGCCTCAACTCCAACGGCGCCCTCGGCGACGGCAGCACCACGACCCGCTCGGCCCCGTCGCTGGTGCTCGGCGTGCTCGACGCCGCGGAGGTGTCCACCGGCGAGAACTTCACCTGCGTCCGCCGGGCCGGCGGATCGGTCGTCTGCTGGGGCCTGAACTCCAGCGGTCAGCTCGGTGACAACACCACCACGCAGCGCGTGGTGCAGGGCCCGGTGGCCGGCGTCGCCGACGCGACCCGCGTCGCGCTCGGCCAGGTCTTCGCCTGCGTCCGCCGCGCCGACCGCAACGTCTCCTGCTGGGGCGGCAACGCCTCCGGGCAGGTGGGCGACGGCTCGGTCACCAACCGCCCGCTCCCCAGCGGCTCGGTCTTCGGCGTGCCCGCGAGCGCGGGCTGCACCGCCACCACGTGCCCGACGCTCCGCGTCTCCCTCGGCAACGTCCACGCGTGCGCGACCACCGCGGCGCGCACGGCCGTGTGCTGGGGCTACAACGCCTACGGCCAGCTCGGCGACAACGGCATCGCCACCCGCTCGTCGCCGGTGGCGGTGGTCGGCCTCACCGACGTCGAGCAGCTCGGCGCCGGAACCAACTTCAACTGCGCCCTTCGCGGCGACCGCTCTGTCTCCTGCTGGGGCCTCGGCACCAGCGGGCAGCTCGGCAACGGCGCCACCGCCTCGGCGCGCCTGCCGGTGGCGGTCTTCGGCGTCGCCGACGGCGTCGACCTCGGCGTCGGCGGCGCGCACGCCTGCGCGGTGCGGGCGACCGGCCAGGTGGTCTGCTGGGGCTACAACGCCCAGGGGCAGCTCGGCGACGGGAGCGTCGCGGTGCGCACCGTGCCGGTGCCGATCCTGAGCGTGGGCGACGCCGTCGAGGTCGCCGCGGGCGCCAACCACACCTGCGCCCGCCGCCGCGACGGCACCGTGCTCTGCTGGGGCTACAACGCCCAGGGGCAGCTCGGCGACGGAACGCGCACCAACCGCACGGCGCCGGTCGCCGTGTCGGGCCTCACCGAGGTGGTGGAGCTCACCGCGGGCGCCAACCACACCTGCGCCCGTCGCGCCAACGGCTCGGTCGTGTGCTGGGGCTACAACCTCTACGGCCAGCTCGGCGACTCCACCGTGACCACGCGCACCACGCCCACCCCGGTGCCGGTGCTCATGGACGCGGTGCAGGTCGAGGCGGGCGCCAACAGCACCTGCGCCCGCCGCGCCTCCGGGGCGCTGCTCTGCTGGGGCTACAACGGCTACGGCCAGATCGGGGACAACACCCGCACCCAGCGCAGCTTCCCCACCGCGGTGCTGCTGCTGACCTCGTCGCAGCAGGTCGAGCAGGGCGATGACTTCGGCTGCGCGGTGCGCACCGACGGCACCGTCACCTGCTGGGGCCGCGGCGACTACGGCCAGCTGGGAGACGGCACCCTCACCAGCCGCAACTCCGCCAACCGCGCCATCTTCGGCCTGCCCTGATCGCCCCGCCCGATCACATCCTGCTCGCGGCCAGTCGGCTGAGATAGTCGCCGATCGCCGCGAGCGGGAGCACCTCGTCCGCCGCCGCCGTCGCGATGGCGGCGAGCGGCATCGCCGGGCTCTCCGCCGTCGCCGGATCCTGCACCAGCACCAGGCCCCCCGCGGACTTCACCCTCACCACGCCGAGGGCCCCGTCGGCGTTCGCCCCGGTGAGCACCACCGCCACCACCGAGGACCCGAGGGTCGCCGCCGCGGAGTCGAAGAGCACGTCGATGGAGGGCCGCGCGTGCGAGACCCTCGCCTCCGTCGAGAGCGCGAAGGCCCCCCGGTCGATGAGCAGGTGGTAGTCCGGAGGGGCGACGTAGACGTGGCCGGCGACGATCGGGTCCTTGTCCTCGACCTCGCGCACCGGGAGCGCGCAGAGGCGCTGCAGCATCACCTGCAGCGTGTCGGCGGTGTCCTCGGCGCTGCGGTGCTGCACGATCACCACGGGCCACGGGAAGCTCGCCGGGAGCCTGGACAGCAGCGCGCTGATGGCGTCGAAGCCGCCCAGCGAGGCACCGACGATGACCATGGCTCGTTGCATGGGTCCTCCGGTGTTCTGAGGCCTCTTCAGGCCATCCTACGGTAGATCCTCTCTACCGGGTCGAGCTCCAGGTAGTCGCCCTCGTGCTCGGTGCCGCGCAGGGACTCCTTGCGGCCGAGGGCCAGGATGCCGAAGCGTCGAAGGCTGGCGTAGAAGAGCCGGTGCACGCTGCTCTGCAGCTCGCGGTCGAAGTAGATCATCACGTTGCGGCAGAGGATGACGTTGAACTCGTTGAACGAGCCGTCGGTGACCAGGTTGTGGTGCGCGAAGACGACGTTGCGCCGCAGCGACTGGCGGAAGAGCGCGAAGTCGTAGCGCGCGAGGTAGTAGTCCGAGAGCTGGGCCTTCGCGCCCGAGAGCGTGTAGTTGCGGGTGTACTCGGTCATCATGTCCATGGAGAAGATGCCCTTGCGCGCCTGCGCCAGGACGGCCTCGTTCATGTCCGTGGCGTAGATGCGCGAGCGATCGTAGAGCCCCTCCTCCTCCAGCAGGATGGCCATGGAGTAGACCTCCTCGCCGGTCGAACAGCCGGCGTGCCAGACGCGGATGAAGGGGTGCGAGCGCAGCATCGGCACGACCTTCTCCCGAAACGCCCGGTAGAAGCCCGGGTCGCGGAACATCGACGTGACGTTGACCGAGAGCTGCAGCAGCAGGCGCTCCATCGACTCGGTGTCGTGGAGCACCCGGTCGAGGAGCTGGGTGACGGTGCTCAGCTTCTCCGCGCGGACGCAGTTCCAGATGCGGCGGCGGAGCGAGGCGTAGGCGTAGTGGCGGAAGTCGACCCCGTAGTGGCGGAAGATGCCCTCGGTGAGCAGCTCGATCTCGAGGGCTTCGAGCTCCGTGCTCACCTCAGAGCCTCCTCACTTCCCATAGAGCCAGATGCGCAGCAGGGAGAGGAGGCCGTCCGGGTCGACGGGCTTGGTGATGTAGTCCGAGGCGCCCGCGGCGATGCACTTCTCCCGGTCTCCCTTCATGGCCTTGGCCGTGAGCGCGATGATGGGCAGCGCCGCAAAGCGCGAGTCCTTGCGAATCTCCCGCGTGGTCTCGTAGCCGTCCATCTCGGGCATCATCACGTCCATCAGCACCACGTCGACGTTGGGTGACGCCTTGAGGGCCTCGATGCCCTTGCGGCCGTTCTCCGCGAAGGACACCACCATCCCCTGGCGCTCCAGCACGCTGGTGATGGCGAAGATGTTACGCACGTCGTCGTCGACCACCAGCACCCGCTTGCCGACGAACACCGGGTCGCTCTGGTGCACCTGCTGGAGCATCCGGCGCTTGCTCTCCGGCAGGTTGGCCTCGATGCGGTGAAGGAAGAGCGCGGTCTCGTCGAGCAGGTGCTCCGGCGAGTTGACGCTCTTCACGATGATCGCGTCGGTGACCCGCTTGAGCTCCGTCTCCTCCTCCTGCGTGAGGTCGCGGCCCGTGTACACGATGATCGGGATGTCCCGCATCGCCTCGTTGGCCTTCACCCGCTCGATGAACTCGAAGCCCGACATGTCGGGCAGCCCCAGGTCGAGCACCATGCAGTCGAAGCGCTCCCGACCGAGGGCGTCGAGCGCCTCCTGCGCGGTGCCCACGGCGGTGCTGTGCACGTCCCCGTTGCCGATGAGCGACACGATCGCCGCGCGCTGCGTGGGGTCGTCCTCGACGACGAGGAGGTTCTTCACGCGCCGCTCGACGAAGCCCTTCACGCTGGCGAAGGCCGACGAGAGGGCGGCGTGGTCGATGGGCTTCTGGAGGTAGGCCATCGCCCCGAGGCGGAGCCCCCGCTGGCGGCCCTCCTCCACCGCGGAGATCACGTGCACCGGGATGTGCCGGGTGCGCGGGTCGTGCTTGAGCCGGTCGAGGATCGCCCAGCCGTCGACCACCGGCAGCCGAAGGTCGAGGGTGATCGCGTCCGGGCGCAGCTCGCGGGCGAGGGTGAGCCCGGTGTCGCCGCGCAGCGCCACCACGCCGCGGAAGCCGTTCTCCCTCGCGAGCTCGAGGAGGATCTTCGCGAAGGGCAGGTCGTCGTCGATGATGAGCAGCACCCGGTCGCCGGGCTGGATGCGGTCACGGTCGTCGGGGATGCCCGCGCTCAGCGTCACCCGGGTCTCGAGCTCGTCGACCAGGGAGCCCTCGGCGTAGGTCTCCTCCGGGGCGGGGCGAGGCAGCGAAGGGGGCGCGGGGCGAGCCGGGGCGAGCGCGGAGAGCCCCTGCGGGCCGGGCGTGCGAGGGAGGTAGAAGGTGAAGGTGCTGCCCTGATCGGGCTCGCTCATCACGCGGATCTCGCCGCCCAGCAGCCGGGCGATCTCGCGGCTGATGGAGAGGCCCAGGCCCGTGCCGCCGTACTTGCGGCTGGTGGTGCCGTCGGCCTGCTGGAAGGCCTCGAAGATGATCTTCTGCTTGTGCGCGGGAATGCCGATGCCGGTGTCCGAGACGGCGAAGGCGATCACCGTCTCGGCGCGGTTGAGCGTGTCGACGTCCGGGCTCCAGCCGCTCTTCGAGACGTCGACGCGCAGCGAGACGGAGCCGCGCTCGGTGAACTTGATCGCGTTGGCCAGGAGGTTCTTGAGCACCTGCTGGAGCCGCCGGGGGTCGGTGTAGATCGTCGACGGGAGCCTCGGGGCGAGCTCGACGAAGAAGTCCAGGCCCTTGTCCTGGGCGCCCTGGCGGAAGGTGCGCTCGACGAACTCCTGAACCCCGCGGAGGCCGACCTCGTCGACGTCCACGGCCATGGTGCCCGACTCGATCTTGGAGAGGTCGAGGATGTCGTTGATGAGCGAGAGCAGGTCGGCCCCGGCGGTGTAGATCGTCTGCGCGAACTCCACCTGCCGGGCGTCGAGGTTGCCCTCGCGGTTGTCCGAGAGCAGCCGCGCCAGGATGAGCAGGCTGTTGAGCGGCGTGCGCAGCTCGTGGGACATGTTGGCGAGAAACTCGCTCTTGTACTTCGACGAGAGCGAGAGCTGCTGCGCGCGGTCCTCCAGGGCGAGCTTGGCCTGCTCGATCTCGCGGTTCTTGCGCTCCACCTCGGCGTTCTGGATCTGCAGGAGCTGCGAGCGCTCCTCCAGCTCCTCGTTGGTCTGCTGGAGTTCCTCCTGCTGGAGCTTCAGCCGCTCCTCGGAGGCCTGGAGGGACTGGGCCTGCAGCTCCAGCCGGCGGTTGGTCTCGGTGAGCTCCTGCTGCTGCGAGCGCAGCTCGTCGGCGAGCGAGGTCGACTGCTTGAGCAGCTCCTCGGTGCGCATCCCCGCGGCGATGGTGTTGAGCACGATGCCGATGCTCTCGGTGAGCTGATCGAGGAAGGCCAGGTGGATCTCGCTGAAGCGATAGAACGACGCCAGCTCGATGACGGCCTTCACGACCCCCTCGAAGACCACCGGGAGCACGACGATGTTGCGCGGCGTCGCCTCTCCGAGGCCGGACCCGATCTTGATGTAGTTCTCCGGCACGTCCGTGAGCAGGATGCGCTCCCGCTCCAGCACGCACTGCCCCACCAGCCCCTCTCCCACCTTGAACTGGTTGGAGAGGCTCTTGCGCTCCCGGTACGCGTAGCTCGCGATCATCTTGAGCACGCCGTCGTCCTGGGCGAGGGTGCTCGACGCGTCCATCAGGTAGAAGACGCCCTGCTGCGCGGCCACCAGCGGCGCGAGCTCCTTCAGGATGAGCCGCGAGACGGCCTCCAGGTTGCGCTGCCCCTGGAGCACCCGGGTGAAGCGCGCGAGGTTGGTCTTCAGCCAGTCCTGCTCGGTGTTCTTCTGCGTGGTCTCACGCAGGTTGGCGATCATCTGGTTGACGTTGTCCTTCAGCGCCGCGAGCTCCCCCTGCGCCTCGACGGCGATGCTCCGGGTGAGGTCCCCCTTGGTCACCGCGGTCGCCACGTCGGCGATCGCTCGCACCTGCGTGGTGAGGTTGGCCGCCAGCTGGTTCACGTTGTCCGTGAGGTCCCTCCAGATGCCCGCCGCGCCGGGCACCCGGGCCTGACCGCCCAGCTTGCCCTCGATGCCCACCTCGCGCGCCACGCCGGTCACCTGGTCGGCGAAGGTCGCGAGCGTGTCGATCATCTCGTTGATGGTGTCCGCCAGCGCCGCGATCTCCCCCTTGGCCTCTAGCGCCAGCTTGCGCTTCAGGTCTCCGTTGGCCACCGCCGTCACCACGCGCGCGATGCCTCGCACCTGCGCGGTGAGGTTGCCCGCCATGGAGTTCACGTTGTCCGTGAGGTCCTTCCAGGTGCCCGCGACGCCCTTCACGTCGGCCTGGCCGCCCAGCTTCCCTTCGGTGCCCACCTCGCGCGCCACGCGGGTCACCTCGCCGGCGAAGGCGTTGAGCTGATCGACCATCACGTTGATGGTGTTCTTCAGCTCCAGCATCTCCCCCTTCACGTCGACGGTGATCTTCTTGGAGAGGTCTCCCGTCGCCACGGCCTTGGTCACCTCGGCGACGTTCCTCACCTGCCCGGTGAGGTTGTTCGCCATGAGGTTCACGTTGTCCGTGAGGTCCTTCCAGGTGCCCGCGACGCCCTTCACATAGGCCTGTCCGCCGAGGCGCCCCTCGGTGCCCACCTCGCGCGCCACGCGGGTCACCTCTCCCGCGAAGGCGTTGAGCTGATCGACCATGATGTTGATCGTGTTCTTCAGCTCGAGGATCTCCCCGCGAGCGTCCGCGGTGATCTTCTTGGAGAGGTCTCCGTTGGCCACCGCCGTGGTCACTTCAGCGATGTTCCTCACCTGGCCGGTGAGGTTGCCTGCCATGGAGTTCACCGAGTCGGTGAGGTCCTTCCAGGTGCCGCCGACGCCCTTCACATAGGCCTGTCCGCCCAGCTTCCCTTCGGTGCCCACCTCGCGCGCCACGCGGGTCACCTCACCCGCGAAGGCGTTGAGCTGGTCGACCATGATGTTGATCGTGCTCTTCAGCTCGAGGATCTCTCCCTGCGCCTCCGCGGTGATCTTCTTGGAGAGGTCTCCGTTGGCCACCGCCGTGGTCACCTCGGCGATGTTGCGCACCTGGCCGGTGAGGTTTCCGGCCATGAAGTTCACGTTGTCGGTGAGGTCCTTCCAGGTGCCCGAGACGCCCTTCACCTGGGCCTGTCCGCCGAGCTTTCCCTCGGTGCCCACCTCGCGGGCCACGCGCGTCACCTCGCTGGCGAAGCCGTTGAGCTGATCGACCATGATGTTGATCGTGTTCTTCAGCTCCAGCATCTCTCCGCGGACATCGACGGTGATCTTCTTGGAGAGGTCGCCCGTCGCGACGGCGGTGGTCACCTCGGCGATGTTTCTCACCTGCCCGGTGAGGTTGCCTGCCATGGAGTTCACCGAGTCGGTGAGGTCCTTCCAGGTGCCGCCGACGCCCTTCACCTCGGCCTGTCCGCCGAGCTTCCCTTCGGTGCCCACCTCGCGAGCGACGCGGGTCACCTCGCTGGCGAATCCATTGAGCTGATCGACCATGATGTTGATCGTGCTCTTCAGCTCGAGGATCTCTCCCTGCGCCTCCGCGGTGATCTTCTTGGAGAGGTCTCCATTGGCCACCGCCGTGGTCACTTCAGCGATGTTGCGCACCTGCCCGGTGAGGTTGCCCGCCATGAAGTTCACCGAGTCGGTGAGGTCCTTCCAGGTGCCGCCGACGCCCTTCACCTCGGCCTGTCCGCCCAGCTTCCCCTCGGTGCCCACCTCGCGCGCCACGCGCGTCACCTCGCTCGCGAATCCGTTGAGCTGATCGACCATGATGTTGATCGTGCTCTTCAGCTCGAGGATCTCCCCCTGCGCCTCCGCGGTGATCTTCTTGGAGAGGTCTCCATTGGCCACCGCGGTCGTGACCTCGGCGATGTTTCTCACCTGCCCGGTGAGGTTGCCCGCCATGGAGTTCACCGACTCGGTGAGGTCCTTCCAGGTGCCCGCGACGCCCTTCACCTGGGCCTGTCCGCCCAGCTTCCCCTCGGTGCCCACCTCGCGCGCCACGCGCGTCACCTCGCTGGCGAATCCGTTGAGCTGATCGACCATGATGTTGATCGTGTTCTTCAGCTCCAGCATCTCCCCGCGAACATCGACGGTGATCTTCTTGGAGAGGTCTCCCGTCGCGACGGCGGTGGTCACCTCGGCGATGTTTCTCACCTGGCCGGTGAGGTTGCCTGCCATGGAGTTCACCGAGTCGGTGAGGTCCTTCCAGGTGCCGCCGACGCCCTTCACCTCGGCCTGTCCGCCGAGCTTCCCCTCGGTGCCCACCTCGCGCGCCACGCGGGTCACCTCGCTGGCGAACCCGTTGAGCTGATCGACCATGATGTTGATCGTGCTCTTCAGCTCGAGGATCTCTCCCTGCGCCTCCGCGGTGATCTTCTTGGAGAGGTCTCCATTGGCCACCGCCGTGGTCACTTCAGCGATGTTTCTCACCTGGCCGGTGAGGTTGCCTGCCATGGAGTTCACCGACTCGGTGAGGTCGCGCCAGGTGCCCGACACGCCCTTCACCTCGGCCTGTCCGCCCAGCTTCCCTTCGGTGCCCACCTCGCGAGCGACACGGGTCACCTCGCTCGCGAAGGAGCCGAGCTGATCGACCATGGTGTTGATCACGTCCTTGATCTGCAGGATCTCCCCCTGCACCTCGACGGTGATCTTCTGCGTCAGGTCGCCGCTCGCGATGGCCGCCGACACCTTCGACACGTCACGGAGCTGCACCGTCAGGTTGCTCGCCATGAGGTTGACGTTGTCGGTGAGGTCCTTCCAGGTGCCCGACACGCCCTTCACCTGGGCCTGTCCGCCCAGCTTCCCCTCGGTGCCCACCTCGCGTGCGACGCGCGTCACCTCGCTGGCGAAGGAGCTGAGCTGGTCGACCATGGTGTTCACCAGCCTGGCCGTGCGGCGAAACTCTCCCTGCAACGGACGGCCGTCGAGCTCGATGGCCATCGTCTGGGAGAGGTCGCCCTTGGCCACCGCCCCGATCACCCGCGTCACCTCCGCGGTCGGCTGAACGAGGTCGACGATGAGCGAGTTGACCGAGTCGATCGAGGTCGCCCAGCCGCCGCTCACGGCGCCGAGCGAGGCCCGCTGCCCCAGCTTGCCCTCCTTGCCGACGGTGCTGTGGATGCGCTCGAGCTCCATCGAGAGCCGCTCGCTCCGCTCGATCACCTCGTTGAGCACATCGGCGATGCGACCCGCCGCGCCGGTGTACTCAGGGGTCATCCGTACAGCGAAGTCGCCCTTGCGAAACGCCACGAGCACCTTCAGTAGCTCGCGCTGGTCGATCGAGTCCTTCGGGCGGGGCGAATCAGCTGTCGGCATCAGGAGGTTCCCTTCCAACTCGGGTGCGTGCTTCGTCGAGAAGTCGTAGGAGCGCGTCGGAGTCCACGGGCTTCACCAGGTGGTCGTAGAAGCCGGCCTCGAAGGCGCGCTGGCGGTCTTGCGGACGCCCGTATCCAGTGAGGGCGATGAACACCGTGGGCAGGTCGGCCGCGCGCTCTCTCAGCGCGGCGAGCATCTGGTAGCCGTCGAGGCCCGGCAGGCCGATGTCCACCAGCGCCACGTCCGGGCGCTGCTCGATGAGCGCCTCCACCGCCGTCGGACCGTCCACCGCGACGGTCACTTCGTGCCCCGAGAGCTGCAGGAAGTCCCGCATGGTCTCGCGCACGTCGGCGTTGTCCTCGACCACCATCACCTTCATCCCGAGCTCGCGGGTCGCGGCCCTCGGAGGCTCCGGCGGGGGCGGCGGTATCGTGCGCGTGTCGATGATCGGCAGCCGCACGATGAACTCGCTGCCGCGGCCGAGGCCCTCGCTGTGGGCCACCACGCTGCCGCCGTGCATCTCCACCAGGCTGCGCACCAGCGTGAGCCCGATGCCGAGGCCGCCCTGCGAGCGGTCGGCGGTGCGGTCGGACTGCACGAAGAGCCCGAACACCGAGTCGAGCATCTCCGGCCGGATGCCGATGCCCCGGTCGCGCACGGTGATCACCACCTCCTGCCCTTCGCGCACCACCTCCAGGTCGATGCGCCCGCCGGGGGGAGAGTACTTGGCCGCGTTGTTGAGCAGGTTGGACACCACCTGCGTGAGCCTCGTGCGGTCGGCGATGAGCCTGATCTCCTCCGGCGGCATCGAGAGCACGAACTCGTGCTTCTGCTTCTGCACCAGCGGCGCGCTGGTCTGAACCGCGTGCTCGATGATGGTCGAGAGCGACACCCGCTCCTTGCGCAGCTCGACCTTGCCCGTGTTGATGCGGGAGAGGTCGAGCAGGTCGTCGACGAGGCGCACCATGTGACCCACCTGGCGGTCGATGGCGTCGAGCGCACGCTGCACCACCGGCCCCTTGGCCTGCGGCAGCCGCAGCAGGTGCACCGCGTTGACGATCGGGGCCATCGGGTTGCGGAGCTCGTGCGCCAGCATCGCCAGGAACTCGTCCTTGCGCCGGTCGGCGTCGGCCAGGTCGTAGTTGCGGAGAGAGAGCTCCTCGATGAGCCGCGCGCGCTCGAGGGACACCGCCACCTGGTCGCAGACCACCTGCATCACGGCGATGTCGTCGGGCACGAAGGCGGCGCGCTGCCGGGTGCCGAAGGCGAGGGTGCCCAGCAGCCGACCCTGCGCGACCAGGGGGAAGCAGGCGTGGGCGGTGAGCCCCAGGCGGCGTATCCCGGCGACGGTCGGGTCGTCGGACTCGTGGATGTTCTCGACGATGAGCGAGCGGCGAGTCTGGGCGACGGTGCCCGCGAGCCCGTCGCCGAGCTGCACCAGGTGGAGCGCCTGCGCCGCCGCCTCGTCGACGCCGCTGAAGTCCTCCAGCCGCAGCGTGCGGCCGTCGGGCTGGAGCAGGTAGTTGAAGTAGACCTCCAGGTTGAGGTGCCCCGAGAGGTCGCGGTAGAGCGAGTGGAGCAGCTCCTTCGGGCGCTCTCCCACCAGCAGCCGGTTGGCCATCTCCGAGAGGAAGCGCAGCCGGTCGTTGCTCGACTGGAGCGCCGCCTCGGCGCGCTCTCGCTCGGCCACGGTGCGGGCCAGCGTCTCGGTGAGCCTGCGCTCCTTGACCATCTCCTCGCGGAGCCGGTCGGCCTCCCAGCGCTGGGCGGCCTCCTCGAGCCGGCGCTCGTGCTCCCGCTGCGTGGCCTCGCGCAGCAGCTGGGCCTGGCGCTTCATCTCCTCGGTCTTGCGGGAGAGCTCGACGAAGGCCTGCACCTTGGCGCGCAGGATGGCCGGGACGATGGGCTTGAAGAGGAAGTCGACCGCGCCGAGCTCGTAGGCCTTCGAGATCTGCTCGTCGGACTTGTTGTGCGCCGTCAGGAAGATGATCGGCATGTGCCGCGAGCGCTCCCTCGACCGGATGAGCGCCGCCGTCTGGAAGCCGTCCAGGTCGGGCATCTGGATGTCGAGAAGCGCGAGGGCGAAGTCACCCTCCAGCAGCCTGCGCAGCGCCTCGACGCCGGAGTGGGCGCGGACGAGGTTCTGTCCAAGGTCGGACAGCATCGCCTCGAGGGCCAGCAGGTTGTTGGGGTTGTCGTCGACAATGAGAATGTCGACCTTGACGTCGCCGTCCGGCATCGGCGTCGGAATCAGCTCCATCGGGGCCTACATTGAGCCCCTCCCAAAGCCTGTCAATCGGTCACAAGGTGCCGGAATCCTACGAGCGTTCGATGCCGTAGCCCTCGGACTCCCAGGCCAGGAAGCCGCCCTTCAGGATGGCCGCGGGCAGCCCGATCTGCTGAAGCGCGTCGAAGGCCTTGCGCACGTCCTCGCCGCCCGAGCGGTCGTAGAGCACCACCGGCTTGCGCTCCATGGCGAGGGTCTGCGCGGCGAGGGTGATGCTCTCCCCGGGGACGTTGCGGGCGCCCGGGATGTGGGCCCGCTGGTAGGGCCCCGTGTCGCGCACGTCGACGATCAGCACCTTGCCGGCCTTGATCAGGGCGGGGAGTTCCTTGGCCGGGATCTCGTCCTCGGCGCCCGGGAGGTGGGGCTCGACCAGCTCCAGGATCTCCGCCTTGGAGATAGCCCCCTTGGCGGCGTTGACCGGCCGTCCCCCCGCGACCACGATGAGCATCGGGACCTCGGTGGCCCGGAACATCTGCGCGACCTGGGGATTCTCCTCGACGTTGATCTTGACCGCCTTGAGCTTGCCCTCGAGCTCGCGGGCGACCTCCTCGACCCTCGGCGAGAGCTGTCGGCACGCCGGAAAGCCCGGGGCCCACAGGTCGATCAGCACCGGGAGCTCGCTCTGGAGCACCTCGCGCTGGAAGGTGGCCGTCGTGACGCTCAACACCGCCATGGATTCCCTCTCTCTTCCGTCGTTGCGCCACACCCCACCGGAGCGCGCGCGTTTCGTCCTTCACCAGCGCGTCGGGCTCTAATCCATTTCGCGATGGGATTCCATCCGCGGTCACGGCGAGGCGCTGCGATCCACGGGAGGCAACGCCGTTGGCGACGGCGTCCTCCGCCGCGCCCTCCGCCGCGGAGGGCCGATGATATCGTCGGCGCATGGCCCACGACGAGGCGCCCGAGCGCGAGAGAGAGCGCCTGCGCGTCGTGCTCTGGACGGTGTTCAACGCGGTGGCGGGGGTGATCCTGTTCTCGCTGCTCCCGGGCTCGGACGGTAGGAGCGCTGCGGCGATCGGCCTTCTCAACAACGCGATCCTCATCGGGTTCACGCTCCGTCGGCGCGACCCGGTGATGGCGCGGCTGCTGCTCTTCGGGCTCACCGCCGGGGTCGTCGAGCTCGCCGCGGACGCGTGGCTCGTCGACGTCACCCGCACCCTCGACTACTCCGTGAGCCACAGCGCGATGGTGTGGCGCTCGCCGTGGTGGATGATCATGGCCTGGGAGGTCGTCGCGGTGCAGTTCGCGTACATCGGGCTGCGGCTCGGCGAGCGCTTCGGGGCGCGCGGATTCCTCCTGGGCGGCCTCCTCGGCGCGGTCAACATCCCCTTCTACGAGGAGATGGCGCGGCGCCTCGGCTGGTGGCGCTACGGGGGCTGCCCGATGCTCTCCAACACGCCGTACTTCATCATCCTCGGCGAGCTGCTGCTGCTCACCTGCTTCGGGGTGCTCGCGAAGAGCGTGCGCGGGGGTTCGGCGTGGAGGGTGTTCGCCTCGGGCGTGCTGGCGGGCGCGAGCATCTTCGCCTCGTACGCCATCGCCTGGGTGCTCGTCGGGGGCGGCGGCTGACCGCAACGGCCGCCTGCGCCGTCATCAGCGTCGATGTCTCGCGCGCGGGTCTTCCCGTTGATGTTCGCGGAGTTCAGGTACTCCGTCGACCGGGGCGACGCCTCCCTGAGCTGGACGTTGATCCCGCCGTTCGGGCGACCGACGTACCGGTTCAATTCGCGCCGACACGGGTATCTCGATTGACGACGTGGCCGCCGCGCCGTCAGCCCTTGTGCACCAGCGGATCGCGGTCGAGCAGGTACCTCCGCAGGATGCCCTCCTGCGACGGCGTGAGGCGCAGCAGCCGCGCACCGAAGCCCGGGTGCGGCTCGCTGAGCGAGGCCTCGACGGCGTAGACCACCTCGGCCTCGGTCTCGATGATCCCGCCGCCCGCGAAGCGCATGGCCACGGTCACCACCGACCCCAGCGGCGGGAGCTTGCGGTAGGTCTGCACGAAGACCCCGCCGTCGCGCACCACGTCGCGGTCGACGCCCGCCGGGACGAAGAAGTTCGACACCGACACGGCGCCGAGCTCGGTCTCGAAGCGCACCCGCATGGTCGCCGGGGCCGACTCGACGACGCCCGCGAGGGGCGGCATCTCATAGGGCGCCGTATGCACCTCCGGCCGCCGCGCCGGAGGCGGAGGGACCGACGACCGTCGCACCGCCGCCCCCCCCGAAGGCGCCGCCAGCGCAGGGGCCGGCGCGACCGGGTGGACCAGCTCCGCGGCCGGCGCGGCGCTCGCCACGGCCACTGCGAGGCCCCCTTCGGCGAGCTTCTTCTCCAGGCGCTCGAGCACCGCGACCATGGTGGTGAGCACGTCGGGCAGCGTCCCGAGCCCGTGCTGCGTCGCGCGCATCACCGGGCCGAGCGTGGCCGCGAGGCCCGACAGCCGGTCGACGATCGCGTTCGCGCTCGCCTCGGGCCCCGGGACCTTCACCTCCAGCGTCGGCCGCGCCACCGCCCGGAGCGCGGCCTCCAGGCCCGCGAGCTGCGGAGCGAGCAGCTTCGCCATGCTCGATCGCTCATCGACCGATCGCTCCGACGCGCGGGTGATCTCCGTGCGCATCCGCTCGAGCTCCTCGCCGAGCGTCGAGAGCGTGCCGGTGACCCGGGCGACCGGGTCGTCGTCCTTGCCTCCGACGCGCTTCTGCCGCGCGAACTCCTTCTTGATCGCCGCCCAGCGGGCCTGCTGCTCCTCGGACATCCGTCCCCGCAGCTCGCCCAGCTTGAGGAGGTTCTGCTCGGCGCCGGTGGTGAGGGTCTGCGACTCGCTGGCGTAGTGGTCGTCGATGAGCCGCTCGACCTCGTCGGCGGTGTGCGCGGAGACCACCTTCTCGGCGATCTTGTTCATGTTGCGGTAGCTGCCCTGGAGCTTGAACGCCGGCTCCGTGCGGTAGCTGTCCTCCTGCGACGCGCTGCGGATGTACTCCGCGTTGACGGCCAGCAGCACCCGCTGGGCGAGCATCAGGTTGCGCAGCACCGCGGTGACCTCCGCGACCTCCGCGGCGCTGTAGGGGTGCGCCAGCTCCGTCGAGGGGATGACCTCGCCCGCGGCCATGCGGATGAGCTTGTCGAGGTCCTTCGGGTCGCGGCCCGCGAGCGGGGCGAGGGTGGCGTTGGAGGTGAGGGAGTTCTCCAGGTAGGAGCGGGCGAAGGCGTCGTCGCGCCCGCCGAGGATGTCGCCGAGGTTGTACGTGTCGGCGCGGTTGGCGAGCATGTCGGGGATGCGGAAGCGCGCCCCCGACTCGGTGTAGGGGTTGCCCGCCATCACCACGCAGAAGCGCTTGCCCCGGAGGTCGTAGGTGCGCGTGCGGCCCTTCCAGACGCCTTCGATGCGGCGCGATCCGTCGCAGAGCGAGATGAACTTCTGGAGCAGCTCGGGGTTGGTGTGCTGGATGTCGTCCAGGTAGAGCATCACGTTGTTGCCCATCTCCAGCGCGAGGTTGATCTTCTCCACCTCCTGCCGTGACGTGGCGTTGGGGGCCTCCGTCGGATCGAGGCTCACCACCCCGTGCCCCAGCGACGGCCCGTTCACCTTCACGAACACCAGCCCCAGCTTGCTGGCGACGTACTCCATCAGCGTCGTCTTGCCGTAGCCCGGCGGCGAGACCAGCAGCAGCAGGCCCATGAGGTCGGTGCGCTTGGCGTCCCCCGCGGCCCCGAGCTGCTTGGCCAGGTTGGCCCCCACCAGCGGGAGGTACACCTCGTCGATGAGCTGGTTGCGCACGAAGCTCGAGAGCACCCGCGCGGCGAACTCGTCGAGCCGCAGCCGGTGCCGCTCCCTCGCCGCCGCCTCGGAGCGCGCCTTGCGGTACGCGCGCCACCGCGGCAGACGGTCTTCGACGTAGCCCTCCAGCCGCGACAGGAACTCATCCAGCCGCAGCGACAGCGCCCGCTCGCGCACCCTCGGGTGCTGCCCCAGCATCCCCTCGACCGTGGCCTCCAGCGCCACGCTGCTGGCCTCCCGCTCGACCCGTCGCGCGGTGACCAGCGCCACCGCCACCTCGCGCGCGAAGGCCGCCCCACCAGGGGTGCGCGCCGCGAAGCCCTCCACCCAGCGCAGCGCCAGCGCCAGCACCTCGGCGGGAAACTTCTCCATCGCCCGCACGTCGTCCTCGAAGGGCAGCCTCGCCCCCGCCTCGTGCGCCGCCTGCAGGAACGCGTCCCTCAGCGCCACCGCCTCGCCCGACAGGACGCACTTCGTCCTTCCCGCGCCGAGCTCCTCGACGAGGTAGCGCCCCGCCCTCCGTCGCTCGCCTTCGCTCGCCGGGAGCTTCCAGTGGACGCTCGTCGCCACGATGGCCCCGGTGAGCTCGCGGGTGATCTCGTCCTGCGCGTCGGCCGCGCCGGTGATCGCCCTCAGCCTCGCCGCGCTCCGGCAGCGCCTCGTGAGCAGCCCCCTCGCGGCGTCCTCGAGGGTCGCCAGGTGCAGCACCCCCAGGGCCCTCGCGCTGCTCTCGTGACGCAGCGTCCCGGCCGCGCCCAGCAGCGCCACCAGCCTCGCGAGGATCATCGCCGCGTCGACGTCGTGCACCCCGCGCTCGTAGCCCTCGTCGTGGCGGCCGGCCGCCGCCGCGCGCACCGTCGCCAGCAGCGCGCCCTCGGCGAGCGACTCCTGCTTCAGCCGTTCGAGCGAGAGGCCGCCCTCGCCCCGCAGGGCGTCGGTGAGCACCGTGTAGGCGAGGTACTCGCCGCGGTAGACCTCCGGGGACTCGCTCGGCAGCCCCTGCTCCCAGAGGTCGCGGGCCTCGCCGAGCACCGCGTCCTCGATGGGCTCGAAGTAGTCCGTCCCGGTGAGGTGCGCCTCGAGCTGCCCCTCCCTGGGGACGATGGTCAGCTCCAGGGGTTCGGTGTTCACGAAGAACCGGTGCCGCCCCAGCTTGATGACGTTGTCGGCGCCCTCGAAGAGGTCGCTCCGGTCGCGCAGGGCGCGCAGCCCGTCCTGCTTCGCCGAGCGGATGCGGCCGTCGATCTCGTCGGCCTTCACCGTGTCGTTGAGCCCGCGGAGCTGCTCCACCAGCTCGCGGGCCTTGGTGACCATCGGGTCGCCCGCGAAGAAGGAGTTGAGCTCCTCCGCCGTCGCGAAGGCCCGCGCCCTGCGGAGCACGCCCTGGAGGATGCGGTCGGCGGCGTTGAGGAGGTTCTGCGCGCGCTTCTGCCGCTCGTCGAGCAGCGCCTGACGCCGGGCGCTGAAGGCGTCGTGGAGCTCCTCGCGGCGCGTGGCCAGCTCGGTGGCGAACTCGTCGAACTCCCCGAAGCGGCCCTCCAGCTCCTCGACCTGCACCAGCAGCCGGGAGAGCGAGGCGTCGCACTTCTCCGGCGAGTCGGCCACCGCCAGCGCGCTCTGCACCGCCTGCTGGAAGACCTTCACCTGCACGCCGAACTCGGCCCGGCCCTCGGAGCCCCGCAGCTCCTTCGCGCGGCCCTGCACGATGGCGCGCGCCCGGTTGAGCTGCGCGAAGACCTCGCTCACCGCGTCGAGGATCTTCGTGCGCATCGTCGGGTCGTCGACCTCGAGTCCCGCCACGGTCTCCGAGAGCACCGTCAGCCCCTCGTGGACGGTGTCGACCTCCTTGACCAGCGGGGCGAGCTCCACCGTGCGAGAGGCCTTGCCCGCCCGGTCGACCGCGGCCGCGATGGCGTCGAGCAGCGGCCGGAGCGAGTCGGCGCCGGAGAGGAAGTCCGCCGCGGCGAAGCTGGTCTCCTTGAAGCGGGCGTCGACCTCGGACTCCAGCGCGTCGACCCGGGGAAGGTCCATGTAGCGCAGCTCGCGCAGCGTCCCGAGGGAGCCCCGCTGACGGCGCAGCGCCGTGAGCGAGTCCATGAAGGACGCCGCGGAGCGAAGGTCCTGCGGGCGACCGGAGAGCAGCTCGCGCTGGTGCTCCTCGGCCTTCGAGAGCGCCTCGGCGGCGCGCCTTCGGATGGCCTCGACCTTCTCGAACTCGTCGATGATCTGCCCGGCGATGCCGCGCAGCTCCTTCACCGTCGAGAGCAGGTCGAAGGCCTCCTCGTGGCCGAGCCAGTGGAACGCGTCCACCATCCGCCCGGTCGCCGCGATGAGGTCCTCCCAGGTCTGCCGGGTGGGGGTGTCGGTGTTGGCGAGGCGCTTCAGCGAGAGCGACTCGGAGATGCCCCGCACCAGGTCGGGGTTGCCCACCTTGGCCAGGAACGACCCCGTCACCGGCGCCGCCGCCGCGAACTCCGCGGAGGTGAAGGGCGTGCGCCAGACCTGCATCGGGTGGACGCGCGTGGGCTCGTCGCCCGGCGCCGCGCGCACCACGATGAGGGTCCCGTCTTCGAACAACGAATACCCGTGGCAGGGGATGGGCGAGGCCACCTCCTTGCGAATCAGGTTGTACGGGAAGAGCAGGTAGCTCCCGTCGGCGTCCCGATAGAAGACGTAGAGCACGTCCTCCCCGTTGGGCGCCTTCAGCACGCGCTCGAAGTGCATCGGACCGCCGCTGGTCTCGAAGCGCTTGTGCTCCCCCGTGAGGAGGTAATAGCCGTCGGGGTAGAGCACCCCCTGGTCCTCCGGGAGCGCGAGGCACGCCTGCTCGATGGAGTCGACGCGCAGCACCTGCCGGCGCCGCGGGTTGTAGATGAAGTGCCGCGCCGTCGTCTCGCGGTAGGGCTTCACCCGCAGCAGGATCAGCGCCCCGAGGCGCGCGTACGCGATCTGCGCGTCGTCGAGGGCCTGGTTGGCGTCCTCCACGGGCTCGGAGTAGAGCCCCTGGCCCGTCGAGGTGTTGTTCTCGACCTTGATGGTGAGGTCGCCGCCGATGGTCTCGACGAAGACCTCGTCGAGGATGCTCACGTGGGGGTGGCGTCCCTGCACCTGGTCGTCTCGGGTGGTGACCTTCCAGGCGAAGTCGTGCGCCCTCGGCCGGACGTGGTCGTCCTCGCCGCGAGCGTCCATGTAGGAGACCCTGCCCGACGCGTCGATGCCCCAGCGCATCACCCGCTTGTCGCGCTCGCCGGCGCCCGTGGCGAACACCGCGAGCAGCCGCTGGTCGGTGCGCCGGAGCTGCCCCAGCCGGGCGTCGCGCACGTACCGGAAGAGGTCGGTGAAGTCCTTCTGGAAGCGCTCGTCCGAGAAGATCCCGCCGTCCTCGAGGGGGAGGGGAGAGAGGGTGAGCGCCGCCCCGTCGGGCCGGTCGAGGCCGTAGAGCGCGAAGACGTCCGGGACCGTCACCTCGGACTTCATCCCGACGAAGACGTCGAAGCCCACCAGCAGCCTCGGGCCGATCGCCACGATGTCTCGCGGCAGGCAGTTGTTCTCCGTGCGCACCCGCTCGGTCGCGATCAGCGCGAGCTCGCTCCCGCCGAAGACCTCCTTGCGGCGGGCGTTGAGCCGCTCGGCCCTCTGCGAGAGCGCCTCGGCGGCGGAGAGGAGCCGCCGACGGATGACCTCGTAGCTGCCGCCGAGTTCATCCGTCGTCGTCGTGGCCGCGCCCGTCGGCGCGTTCGGGGGGGGAGCGTCCGGCGAGGCGTCGGCCATGTTGGATCAGCCCTTCGGAGCGTCGTCCGCGGAGATCGAGCCGAGCTGGCTCATCAGTCCCTTGAGCACCTCGCTCTGGTCGACCGCGCCGTCGATGGACTGCCCCACCGTCACCGCGCGGATGAAGCGCTCGAAGAAGGCCCCGTCGCCGCCCACGATGTTGATCTTCGCGTGCTCGAAGGCCGCGCGCAGCACCTCGGCCTGCACCCCCGCGACGTCCCTCTTGGCGCGGATCGACTCCAGCGAGATCACCTTCTGCTGGTCGAGCCGCAGCCTGAACTCCTCGTGCTCGCGGCTCACGCTGTCGAGCGCCTTCATCGCCTCGGCCTTCTCGCCGATGCCCGAGGCCTCCGCGCTCATCTTCGCCCGGATCGCGCTCGCCTCCGCCGCGCCGGTCAGCTCCAGCGCCTTGGCGTCGGCCTCGCGCACCCTCGCCGCCGCGAGGCCCGCCGCCGAGGCCTCGGCCTGCGTGCCCTCCGCGAGGCGCACCTTCGCCCGCGACTGCTTGTCCGCCACCTCGAGGTCGGCCTCCGCCAGCACCAGCCGCTGCCGCGCCTGCGCCTTGGCGACCTCCTCGGACGCCTCCGCCGCCCGCACCTGCTTCGTGCTGAGCTGCGACGCCTCCGCGTCCGCGGCGATCTTCATCCCCTCGCGGTGGCGGTTGGCCTCGGCGATGGCGCGCACGTCCTTGATGCGCTCCTCCTCCTCGGCGACGGTCTTGTCGACGGCGATGCGCCCGCGCACCACCTCCGCGATCTCCCGCTTCTGCCGCTCGATCTCGGCCTGCCGGGTGATCTGCTGGGCGATCACGTCGTTCTCCCGCGTGGTGATCTCCATCTGCCGCGCCCGCTCGACGCGCTCGATCTCCACGGCGATCTCGCGCTCCTTGTTCTTCATGGCGACGAGCACCGCGCGCTCGCGGGCCTGCTGCGCCACCAGGGTCTCCTCGGAGTTCTTCTCGTGCGCGAGCAGCGTGCGCTTGGCCTCCTCGTTGGCGATGCGCTGGGCCTCGTTCTGCTCCCGCGACTGCGCGATGGAGACCTCCTTGTTCTTGCGCGCCTCGGCCTCCGAGCGCTTCTGCTCGAAGCGGAAGATCGCCTCGTCGCCGGCCAGGTTCTGCGACCCGGTCTCCATGCGCTCCTTCTGCCGGAGCTCGTTGGTCTTGAGGTTCTGGGTCACCGTGAGGTCGGTGATCTTCCGGATGCCCTCGGCGTCCATGATGTTGTTCTGGTCGAGCGACTCGATCGGCGTCTGCTCCAGGTAGTCGATGGCGCAGTCGTCCATCACGAACCCGTTCAGGTCCTTGCCGATGATCTCGATGATCGAGTCCTTGAAGTGGTCGCGCTCCTTGTAGAGGTCCTCGAAGTTCATGCGCTTGCCGACGGTCTTCAGCGCCTCGGCGAACTTCGCCTCGAAGAGCCCCTCGACGGTGGCCTGGTCGCTCGCGCGCACGCACCCGATCGCCTGCGCCACCTTCAGCACGTCTTCATGGGTCTTGTTGACCCGCACGAAGAAGGTGACCTTGATGTCCGCGCGGATGTTGTCCTTGCAGATCAACCCCTCCTTGCCGCGGCGGTCGATCTCGATGGTCTTGACCGAGATGTCCATCACCTCGGCGCGGTGGATGATCGGGTAGACGATGGCCCCGGTGAACGTCACCAGGGGGTCGCTCTTCAAGGTGTTGACGATGAGGGCCTTGCCCTGATCGACCTGGCGATAGAAGCGCGCCAGCAGCGCGAACACGCCGAACGCCAGCAACACCAGCGCGACCACCGCGACCAGGATGGGGATCAACTGCTCCATCAGACACTCCTCCGTCGAGACGTCGGGCCCGCTGCGGGCCTGCGACCCACCAGACGCGGCGCTACCGTATCACCCGCTTGACCGCGTCGTCGCCCGACTTCGCCTCGGGCTCACCGGACTCCGCGTCGGACTGCGCCCCGCCCTCGACCCTCAGCGCCGTGACGCGGTCGATGGGCTCCACCAGCACGAAGCCCCGCTCCGGCTCCCACGAGGTCACGATCACCCGGTCGCCGCGCTTGAGCGCGTCGCCGCCCTCGTGGCGCGCGTCGATCAGCAAGCCCGCGCCGCCGTCGGACACCAGCACCTGGCCGAAGCGCGCGTCGAGCCTGCCCGTCGAGACCTCCGCCAGCTTGCCCACCAGGTGCTCCCTCCGCGAGGCCTTGTTGGCCACGAAGAGCGGCGCGATGGGCCGCGCCGACAGGCTCGCCAGCTTCAGCGAGGTCAGCGCCGCCACGACGAAGAGCAGCGCCCTGAACACCCCCGAAGGCAGGTAGCGCGACGCCGGCTCGGCGAGCGTCAGCGCGCCCAGCACGCTCACCAGCCAGCCCCAGATCACCAGCAGGCTCACGCTCACCGTCACCGGCAGCTTGCGCAGCCCCAGCGCGCCGAGGGCGCTCAGCACCCCGTCGTCGCCGTGGTCGACGTCTCCGTGCTCGGCCTCGCCGATCTCGGCCTCGCCGTGCACCAGGTCCCCAGGCTCGATGTCCCCGCCGTGATCGAGGTGCCCGTCCGCGGCGCCGTGGCCGTGGAGGGCGCCCTCCGCCGCGGCCTCGCTGCCTCCGTGCTCGGCGCCGCCCAGAAGGTCGAGGTCGACCGCGCCCAGCAGCATGGAGATCCAGTAGAGCGTCACGACGCCCAGGAGCACCGTGTACATGGCCCCCGGGAAGGTCACGACCGCGTCGAGGAGCTGCTGCACGGCCGGACGATAGCACCGAAGCCCGGCGCACCGGCCGGCGGGGGAGGGAGGGCGGCAATCTGCCGCACGCTGCGGTCTCCTGCGGCAGAGCGCCACCCTCGATCGTGGCTGTTTCTCCATGTGGTTCGCTCCGTGCACAGGGCGGCGCGCGATGAACCACAGCCCCCATCACCCCGCCTCGAGCCCCGCGTCCGGCAAGCGGGACAACCCCTTCGACCCGCTCAAGGCGGGATGGCGCGCGATGGCGGCGGACTGGTGGCAGAGTTGGAGGGACGTCGCCCGCTCCACGGGCTTCGTGTCCGACCTCATCGCGGGCCTCACGGTCGCCGCGGTGGCGCTCCCGCTCAACGTGGCGCTGGCGGTCGCGAGCGGCCTTCCCCCGGTGGCCGGGCTCATCGCGGGCGCCGTGGGAGGCAGCATCGCGGCGGCCTTCGGCGGGGCGCGCTTCCAGGTCACGGGGCCCGCGGCGGCGCTCAACGTGATGGTACTCGCGCTGGCCCAGAAGTTCGGCGCGACGGGCGTGGCGGCGGCGGCCATGATGATCGGGGTCGTCCAGCTCGTGCTGTCGTTCTCGCTGGCGGGTCGGCTGGGCAAGCGCGTGCCCGAGTCGGTGCTCGCGGGCTTCACCACCGGCGTCGGGCTCAAGCTGCTCGACAGCCAGATTCCCGAGGTGCTCGGCTTCGACTACCGGGTCTACGAGCTCGCCCAGATGATGCACCGCCCGGCGTGGCTGCATCACGTCTCCTGGACCGCGGTGGTGAGCGGCCTCTTCGTGGCCTTCCTGGTGAGCTCCACGCGGCACCTGAAGCGCTTCCCCGCGGCCATCCTCGGCATCGGGCTCATCACCGCCGTCTCGGTCTACCTCCGCTGGAACCTCGAGCGCGTCGGGGCCGTGCCCGCGACCATCCCCCACCCGATCTTCCCAAACATCCCCGACGAGCGCTGGCTCGACCTGGCCGCCGCCACCCTGCCGCTCGCGCTGCTGGCCTCCATCGAGTCGCTGCTCTCGGCGCGCGCGGTCGACCGCATGACCCCGGAGTTCAAGCCCCACAACCCCGACCTCGAGCTCTTCGGTCAGGGCCTCGCCAACCTGGGCGTCGGGCTCCTCCAGGGGATGCCCGTCTCGGGCGTGATCGTGCGCTCCGGGGTCAACGTCCAGAGCGGCGGTCGCACCCGGCTCTCGGCGCTGGTGCACGGCGTCCTGCTGGCGGCCTCGGTGCTGCTGCTGGGGAGCACCATCGCGCAGGTTCCGCTGGCGGCGCTGGGGGGTCTGCTCTGCGTGGTGGGCTTCCGGCTCGTCGAGGTGGGCACCTTCATCGAGCTCGTGCGCAAGGAGCGCATCGAGGCCGCGGCCTTCCTGGTCACCGCCGTGGGCACCGTCACCGGCCACCTGGTGATGGGCCTCGTCGCGGGCTTCGTGCTCCACGCGCTGCACGCCTTCCTGCATCGCCACGAGCACGCCGCCGAGGTGCAGCTCTCCAAGCGCCGGGAGAAGGGCATCCGCGCGGTGCTGGGGCGCGAGGAGGCCAAGGGCCGCCGCCCGTCGTCCGAGCTCGAGGCCCCGGGCCACCACAAGTGGCTCAGCCAGATCAGGGACCGCGCGGTGGTCTCCGCCTCCTCCTTCGTGCACCGACAGGCCTCGGTGATCGGCCGGGTGGTGATGGGAGAGAACGTCCACATCGCGGCGGGCAGCTCGGTGCGCGCGGATGAGGGCTCGCCCTTCTTCATCGGCAGCAACACCAACCTCCAGGACGGGGTGGTGGTGCACGCCCTCAAGAACAAGTGGGTCACCGTGGCCGGGGAGGACTGGGCCGTCTACGTGGGTCGCCACGTCTCCATCGCGCACAACGCGCTGGTGCACGGGCCCTGCTACATCGGCGACGACACCTTCGTGGGCTTCAAGGCCGTGGTGCACGACGCGGTGGTCGGGTCGCACTGCTACATCGGCATCGGCGCCGTGGTGGTGGGGGTGGAGGTGCCCGACGGGCGCTTCGTGCCGCACGGGGCGATCATCGACACGGCCGACGCGGTCGAGCGGCTGTCGCTCGTGAGCGACGTGCACCGCGAGTTCAATGAAGACGTGGTGGAGGTCAACCGCGGGCTCGTGGCGGCCTACCGCGAGCACGAGGAGGGCCCCGCGGCCGTGCGCCCACGGGCGACCGAGGTCGAGCGCCGCGGCCCGAGCTGGGACCAGCGATGGCAGCCCGACCGCGACCCCAGCAGGTTTTAAGTTTCCAACCCATGAAGAGGATGAACTCCCAATGATCGTCTGGGGATTGCTGATCGGACTGTTGATCTACGGCCTCATGGTGGCGTCGCGCTGCTTCTTCCGCGTGGGGGAGGGGCACCTCGCGGTGCTCACCTCCTTCGGGGCGGTCGAGCGCGACCCCTCCGGCGGGCTCCGCACCTACAAACCCGGGCTGCACCAGAAGCGCCCGTGGCAGCGGGTGGTGCTCGTGCCGACGATGGAGCAGTCCGTCGACCTCTCCGGCGAGAAGGGCGGACAGATGGCCATGGCCGAGGACGGCACCGTGCTGCGCTTCGACTCCATCCTCCGGTACCAGCCCATCGAGGCGCGGCTGGAGGAGTTCCTCTTCGGGCTGCGCGCGCCCATCGAGCACATCACCGGGCTCTTCACCTGCCTGCTGCGCAACGAGATCGCGAACTTCCGCGTCGAGACCACGCCCTCCCGAGACCTCGCCCGCGCCGACCTGGGCGCCGGGGGAGGGGCCTACGCGCTCATCCGCCGCGAGCGCGTCGACCTCAACCGCCGCATCGCGGAGTTCTGCCGCACGCAGATCGGCGACCGCTACGGGGTGCACTTCAACGCCGTCGACCTGACGGACATCCTGCCGCCCGACGAGCTCGCCGAGGCGCTCAACGGGATGATCCAGGCGCAGACCGAGGCCGAGGCGCTCTACTTCCGCGCGCAGGCCGACTGCGAGCAGCGGGTGCTGGCCTCCGAGCAGGGCATCGCCATCGCCCGCGCCCGCGCCCAGGCCGTGGAGACGGAGGTGCGCACGCTCGCCACCGCGCTCTCCTCGCTGCACCGCGAGGGGACCCTCCACGACTACGTCGAGCGCCGCCGCGCGGAGGTGCTCTCCGAGTCCCGCGCCGTCTTCGTGAAGGAGCATCACTCATGAGCAGCAGCGAGGTCTTCCGCCTGGTCTTCGGCGTGCTCGCGGGCATGGCCCTCATCCCCCTGCTGATCTCCATCGGTCGGCTGATGACCGTGGAGGTCGACGACGAGGACGCCGTGCTGGTCACCAGCTTCGGGCGCCTCGTGCGCACGCTCCGCGAGCCGGGGATGCAGTGGATGCCCGCGCGGGTGCTCCCCTGGGTGTCGCTGCGCACGGTCTCCCTCCGCCGGGACTTCCGCCTCTTCGACGACGTGCACGTCAACGACGCGCGGGGCACCACGCTGATGGTCGACCTCTGGCTGGAGTTCCGCATCGAGGACCCGGCCAAGGCCCTCTTCGGCGTCGCCGACTGGGACCGCGCGCTGCAGAACCTCGTCTCCCACGCGGCGACGTCCATCCTGGGCAACCGGGAGTTCTCGCAGATCCTGAGCGACCGCACGGAGCTCGGCGAGCGCCTCCAGCAGGACATCTCCGACGAGACCGCGCGCTGGGGCCTCAAGATCGAGCGGGTGTTCATCCGCAACGTGAAGCTCCTGCCCGAGGTGTCGCGGCAGATCTTCGGCACCATCGCCGCCCGGCTGGAGCGCGCCAAGGCCGCCCTCGACGAGAACGGCCGCCTCGCCGCGGCGCAGCTCGAGGCCGACACCGGCGTGAAGGTCGCGGCGCTGGTGGCCGAGGCCAAGGCGCAGTACCCGCTGGCGGTGGGCCGGGCCTTCTCGGCGCTGCGCGAGCAGCCCGAGGTGCTCAAGGCCTACCAGGAGCTGTACGAGCTCTCGCTGCTGCGGCCGCACCGCACGGTGGCCTTCCGCGGCTTCGAGGGCGAGGCGATGCGCGCGGTCGACGCCGCGATGCTCTCCCCGACGGGCGGCGAGGCGAGCGGCATCGCGCCCCTCAATGGGCACGGCGAGCGGATGCTCAGCGCGCACGGCGAGCGGGTGATCAACGGGAGGTAAGGCGGCCGCGCTACGGAGCGCTGTCACTGCCCTCCCTGCCGAGGCTCCTCCACCACCCTCCACAGCGCGCCGTCCCGCTGCGACCCTGCGTAGAGCGTGTCGTTGAGCACCGCGAGCGGCGCCGCGCAGAACCCGTCACCCACGTCGAAGGGACCTCCCCGTCGGCGGTCGACCATCGGCCGCGTCACCGGGGCGATGAGCCGCAGCGAGGCGCCGTCCAGGCGCCAGACGCCCATGGTGGTGAGCAGCACCAGCCCGTCGCGCCAGCGGGTGATGTCCGTCGGCGCTCCCGATCCCGCGGGCATCGCGACCTCCGACCAGTGATCGCCGTCCGTCGTGCGGTACAGACGAACGCCGCCGCGTCGTTGCCAGGCGATCCAGTAGAGGGTGTCGCCGTCGACGTACCACCGCAGGGTGAGCGACGCGCCCATGGGGGTCACCCGCACGCCGCGCAGCATCGACTGGGCGAGCGAGGTGGCGCCCGGCGGGGCGTCGACCACGACCATGTCGTTGGGCTCCCGGCCGTTGTAGTCCTGCAATCCCCCGAAGAGCCGTCCCCGGAACCTCACCATGAAGCCGATGCGCCAGACGCCGTTTTGCCAGGGGTGGGGGTAGTCGATGGCGTAGGTCCAGCGGCGCAGCGTCTCGTCGGCGACGTGCAGCGCCCCCGGTGACGCCCCGTACCAGGCGCGCTCTCGCGGCGGCACCGACCCCGTCGAGGCCAGGGTCATGCCGCGATACCGGATGACGTCGATGACGTGGTAGGCCCGAGGGAGCACCGCCGCGCCGGGCCTTCCCGCGGCGTCGGGTGCGCCGGGAGGCAGCAGGCGCTCGCCGCGCGCGGGCGCGAAGTTGCCGTCGTGGTCGGAGAGGAAGACGTAGCCTTCGGTGCCGTGGTCGACGAGCCCGAAGCCGCCGTAGGGGGGGTCGGCGTCGGGCACGAAGAGCCGCGACCCGATGGCGTGGACGCGCAGAAACCCCTGGCCACCGGCACCGCCGGCGGTCGGGCGGCCGGGGCGGTTCCAGTCGAAGACGAGGCGGAAGGGACGGGCGGCGTCCGACGGGTCGTAGCGAAGGATGGTCGCGCCGTCGGAGCCGAGGGACGACACCGCGTGGGCCGAGTAGAGGGCGCCGCGGAAGGGCGTGAGGTCGCAGATGCGACGCAGCGCCGACGGACCGCGGCCGACGCGCTCGAGGCGACCGGCCGTGGGGAGCTGCCCGGTGCCCGTGTCCTCGGGGTCGTCGTCGCCGTCCCGCTCGATCGCGGGCGCGGTCTGCGCGCCGACCGGGAGGGGATGGAGGCCGAGGCAGCCCAGGAGCCCGAGGAGCGATCGCCGTAGGGGGAGCATCGAGCGGGTAGGACGCCTGTCGCAGGGCGTGGTTCTCGGAATTCTCGCGTGCGTCAGTCGACCCTAGAGGCCCGACAGGTCGAGCTCGATGGCGTCGAAGGGCTCGGCGCGAACGACGCTCGCGCCCTCGAAGCTCGCGATGAGCAGCCATCCGAGGTCGTGGCGCCGGAACACCTCCAGCGTGTGCGCGGTCGGGTCGATCAGCCACGCGTGGCCGATCCCCTCGCGTCGGTAGATCGGGAGCTTCTTCGTGCGGTCGGTGCTCGCGGTCGAAGGCGAGAGCTCCTCGCACACCCAGTCGGGCGCGAGGGCGATGCCCGAGGAGTCGTCGGTGAGGAAGCCCGGGGGCGTGCGCTCGGTGCGCCACCCCGCGAGGTCGGGGATGACGATGTCCGGGCGAGGCCCCAGGTGCAGCTCAGGCTCGTCGAGGAACACCCACCCTCCCGGGCCGTCGCGCCCACGATCGAAGGGGCCGCGTAGCTCGCCGTGCAGTTCTCCCGCTGCCCGCGAGTGCCTCCGACGCGGCCGGGGCATGAGCGAGAGCCCGCCGTCGATGATCTCCGCGACCAGGTGCGCGGGCGCGCTGCGGTAGCCCTCGACCACCTCCGGCGCGAGGTTGGGGAACTCCGGATCCACGGTGCGGCCGGCGTCTCCAGACATCCCGGGAGTCTATACCCCCACTGCACATCCGCCCGCACCGAGCAGGTGTCGGTCGTCTATGATAATGGACGAGGTCGACTTTTTGGTGAAGTGTCAGCCGCGGTCGAAGTAGATGCCGCGCACCCAGCGGGGGCCGCGGAAGGCGGTGCGGGCGTGGAGCATCCGGTGGTTGTCGTAGAGCAGCCACTCGCCGGGGCGGAGCGAGAGCTGGATCTGGTGGCGCGGGTCGCGCACGAGGCGGGCGAAGCGGTCGACGGCGCGGTACCATGCGTCCATGTCCGCGAAGGGCAGGCGGTAGGGCGCGAGGGTGAAGTACGAGTAGCGCACCAGGAAGTCGTCCTCGTCGACGCGCTGGATCATCGGCGAGACCACGACGCGCTCGAAGCTCTTCTGGCGTCGGTGGAAGGTCACCGGAGTGCGCGTGAGGAGCTCGAAGGACGCCCGGTCGATGTCGCGCAGGTAGCGGGCGGCGGCGCGCGCGTCGACGAGGAAGTTGGCCCCGCCCTCGTCGGCCGAGCGCACGCCCTGGAGCAGCTGGTAGCGCGGCGGGTGCTCGAGGAAGGGCTGGTCGGTGTGCAGCTGGATCGCCGCGTCCGTGTACCCGAGCTGGTCGGTGTTGGCGTTGGTGGTGTTGTCCGTGCGCAGGTCCTCGATGCGGCCGAAGTGGGTGGAGATCACCCGCAGCCCGTGGGCCTCCACGGCGTCGATGATGGCGTCCGTCTCGGTCTCGGGAGCCACCTGGGAGGGGTCGGCGCGGCGCAGCACGGCGACGCCGCGGTCATGCACCAGGGCGAGCGCGCGGGCCACCGTCGCAGGCTCCGCGGCGCCCACGGAGGAGAGCTCGACCGCCGCGAGGTCGGAGGAGGGCGGCGGTGCGGCGGCCCGGTCGCGGGCGTAGGCGTGGGCGTCGAGCCAGGCGAGCGGGTACTCACTCTCGTGGCCGTCGGGCGACCAGCGCACCCTCAGCGCGTCTCCCTCCACCCTGGCCTCCAGCGGAAACACCTCGTCCGCCACCTCCGAGGAGTCGAGCGTGCGCTCGCGGGTGACCGGGTGCCGCTCCCGGTCGCACCAGTGCCGCAGCCAGCGGTAGTGGAAGTCCGCGTGGCCGCGCCCCCCGCCGAAGTGCACGCGCGCCGCGGCGCCGGAGAGCTCGACCCGGGGGTCCGTGGTCGTGTCTGATATATTGGACTTTGACGTCATTAGAGTAGAGTCGTTCGGGGATGTGGCGCCCGTCAAGCGCGGGGCATGGGCGCCAGCGCCCGGCCGGAGCCCAGGCATGGAGCGTCCGCAGCACCAGCAGAGACCAACGGGCTCGCCTTCCCGCGCGGCCGAGAGCTGTTGGGATCCTCGCGGGCGCGGCGACCACCGCCGTCTCGGTCGGGGCGGGCTTCGCGTGCGCGCGCTACGCGGACGGCACCGACCCGCGCGTTTGTCGCGGGTGAGCCTACAGGCGCACCTGGATCCACGTGAAGACCACGGCGCCGAGGCCCTCCACACCCGGCACGAAGGTGCTCTCGATGGAGATGCGCCCGAGGCCCAGCGACAGCAACGGCAACATGATGGGCAGGGGAGCGTAGTTCCAGTCCCAGCGGCCCATCAGGAAGAGCAGGTATCCGGCGCCGACGGTGAGGTCGGGCCTATCGCCGAGGACGCGCCAGTTCCAGATGTGGATGTAACCGAAGTTGTATTGGAGCCGCGCCGCGGAGTCCTCGTGGACGATGCCGAAGAGCTCGCGTCGGTTGCCGCGCTCGTCGGTGAGGGCCCGTCCGAACCCCATGCCCCGCGGCCACTCGGTGTAGCGCGCGATCTTCTCGGGCGGGTACACCGAGCGCAGGTGGTACGTGTTGATGGGCGTCATCACCATCGTCTCGCCGAGCCGGATCGTGTCGACCCAGTTGTGGATCACCCCGCCCCGCGCGGGTGCCGTCGGCGGGCGATCGACCTGTCCGTGGAGTCGCGCGACCGCGCCTGGACCGAGCCGCGGCACCCCCGCCCTGAACGAACTGCACGCGCCGATGAGGAAGGCCGCAACCGCAAGGATCCGCAGGGTTCGCATGGCTCGGAAGGACGTGACCGGGGTTGCCGTGAGTGAGTGCACCGCTCGGGAGGACGACCTGTCAAGCGCCTGAAAGCTCCGCTCGTTTCTGGGGAATGGGAAGATCGACGTCCCATCGCTCCTGGTACGGACGAGCTCTGGTCGATCGAACTCCGACCGCGCCGGCAGGAGGCCATCTGGCCGCGCGGGCCTACGGCGAGGACGGCTGCGCCGGGCAGCCACCACGGCGCGAGGTCGAACGCCCGTCGAACGGCGGCGGCGCGGCGGTCGGGGGAGCGCCACGGCAACCGTTCGCTGTCGACACTCCCTCCCTACTCCGTCGCTCGACAGCGGAGCTGAGCCTGCGTGACAAGCAGGCGACGAGGCTCGTGCTCTCCCTGCCTGTCATCGCCGCGTGTGCAGCGCAGCCGCGCGTGCTTTCGACGAGTGAGCAGCCGACGCACCCCCGCCGCCTTCCTACACCCATCCGAGCACCGCTCGAGCAGCGCAGCTGCACCGCCTCACCGCTTCGGTCGACCGCGGGACACTTCGCCGAGCCACGCGTCGACGGCCGCGCGGTCGAGGGTGATCACCACCCGCTTCGCCGTCGCCGTCACGTCCCCCGTCGGCCAGTCCGACGCCCGCATCGCCTGCCGCACCCGCCGCGCCGTCGCCCCGTTCGCCCTCGCCGCCTTTCGCGCCGCCGCGCCCGGCGCGCGTGGGCCCCCCAGCTCCGCTCGCAGCGCGCGCGTGGCCGCCTCGATCGCCCGCCGGCTCGCCCGCGCGACCGGCTCGCCGCCGATGGTGCGACGGCCCGACAGCCACGCCCCGAGGCCCCCGCGTCCCCCCGCCTGCTCGACGTGCGTCAGCAGCGCGTACGACCGCTCCAGACCGAGCGGCAGCGCCTGCGCCGCGGTCATCCCCGCGGCGACCTTCATGAGCTTTCGCGCCTGCCGCGGCGAGACGCCGCCCTCAACCCGCAGCAGCTCCGCGAGGCTGCCGACGCCTCGCGCGGTGTAGAGCTTCGCCCGCTTGATCTCCAGCAGCGCGGAGCCCAGGTCGTGGAAGCGCGCGGCCATGTCCCGCCGGTGCGCGCCCATCTCGGCCAGCAGCGCGGCGAGGCGGGACTCCCTGGCGTGCGTGGTCTCGTCGATCATCGCCCGCAGGGCGCGCAGCGTCGTCTCGTCGTCCGAGGAGCTCATGGCGGAGGGGACGATAGCGCCCGGAGGACGGCGGCGCCGGAGCTCGCGCCTACAGACGTCTGCTCCTCCAGCGCTGAGCGTTGGTCTCATCTTATCGGGATCCCTTGAATTCCAGGCGTTCTGAGCCCACTCCATTGGATGCGAAAGACGAACGAGTTCGCGCGGTGGAGTCGCGGAGTGTTCGGCCGGGCAACGCTG